>VAPB010298618.1_pt1 | contig 16738 bp, 20 predicted proteins | sample 3395101 | NCBI WGS metagenome assembly VAPB01 (sample SAMN08290433, study PRJNA428436) | hydrothermal vent metagenome | isolation source: Deep-sea hydrothermal vent chimney | place: Indian Ocean: Southwest Indian Ridge | reverse complement strand
TAACAGCGAGCCTGAAATTGGCTACAGATGTCCCCTGCGGTGTATATCTTACCTCAGGATCTTTGGTCAGGTTCCCTATCAGAATTATTTTGTTATACATCCTGTTTCTCCTCTACTGCCGGGGCAGTCTCGGTTGTCTTACTCTCCGCCTCTGCTTCAACTTTTTTATTTTCAGCTTCAACTATGGAGTTTTCAACCGCTTCTATCTGTTTTCTTGTTAATTTTATGATAAGAAACTTGATGAGCGGATCAAGGACCTTGAAAAATTTTTCAAGATCGGCAATCGTGGCAGGCGGTGCTTTAAAGACCAGAAGCATGTAGACGCCCTTTTTATGTTTTTTCAGAACGTAGGCTAATTTATTCAGTCCCCAGTTCTCTGCTTTAAGGATTTCTCCGCCTTTTTTGAGGATTACATTCTTAACTCGATCAACCGCGTCATCCAGGGCTTTTTCATCTAGGCTGGAGTCAAGAACCAAGAGGTTTTCGTAATAATTCATCTTTATCTCCTTATGGATTAGTTTTCCCCGATATCTCCGTTAACAAAGGGGAATTCAGTCCTTATAAATTATAAGAACAAAGAGTATATGTTTATATCATACTTGCTTTGGAAAAAGCAATATTAACATAATTTACATATAATGTCTATTTTGATAAAATATATGGACATATTATGGCTACTACCAAACCTCATGTACTATTTGGGCAATTCCTTTTAAGTAAAGGCGTTGTTAACAGGGAAGATATCTTTAAGGCCCGTATTCTCCAGAAGGAGACTAATCTCAAGATAGGTCAGCTTGCCAAAAGAAGAGGATGGCTAACAGACCTGGAGATCGAAAAAACCTTGATAGTACAGGAAGAGTCCTATGAAAAATTCGGCGTGATTGCCGTCAGGGAAAAATTTCTGCTTCAAACCCAGGTCAATGAACTCCTTAAAGAACATGATGATCAGTATATCTTTTTCGGAGAGTCACTTGTAAAAGCCGGCATTATCAAACACGATGAACTAATAGAACATCTTAAGGATTATAACAAACAAAGAGTTTTGGAAGCCCAGAAAGCTATAGAAGACCCTGAGTAATATCGTCTTTCTTAGTGCCGAAGTTCCGCAGTTCGTACTAATCACTGTGAATTGCCTGATGCACAAGGCAGCATCGCAAATTAATTACACCTGATAGACAAACTAGATTCTTACTTCTCACTTCCCATTTCTAATTTATTTTCCTATAAAAATCTGTTAATATCTTCACAATGAAGCCCTCTGGGGATACAAACTCGATCTTTCATTTTGATGAGGTGGTCAGAAACGACTACCCTGTAGCGGCTGGCATTGATGAAGCAGGCAGAGGCCCTCTGGCAGGCCCGGTCGTTGCGGCAGCTGTAATACTCCAACCCGACTGTTACATCGACGGCCTCAAAGATTCAAAAAAGGTGCCTGAAAATAAACGTCTGAAACTGTTCTGGGAGATCGCAGGCAGTGCCAGCAGTATCGGTATAGGGGTTGTATATGAGGATATCATCGACAGAACGAATATTCTTGTTTCTGCAAAGCTGGCCATGGAGACAGCGGTCAGGGACCTGCTGACAGAGCCGGACATTTTACTTATTGACGCTGTGACCCTGCCCGGCCTGAGTATCCCTCAGAGATCAATAATACGCGGTGAATCAAGTAGTGCCTCTATCGCGGCCGCGTCTATTATCGCGAAAACAGTTAGAGACAATATGATGGTCAGCTATCATGAACAATATCCACAGTATAACTTCAAGGGTCACAAAGGTTATTCTACTCGGGAGCATATGGAACTTATACGCCGGCATGGGCCGTGTTCGATCCACAGGAAGAGCTTTAAGCGGGTTTCAGAATTTGTTGCTCCTTAGTCCAACTACTAATTTTCAATTGCTAATTTTGCATTTTGCATTGTCTGTATCAACTATTTCCTGGACTTTAGCAAACCCTTTTCTTTTATCTTTGCTGCCTTGCCTTTTCTGCCTCTTAGATAATAGAGCTTGGCCCTTCTTACGGCGCCTTGTTTTACTACCTCAATTTTATGAATGAGGGGTGAATTAATCGGGAAGATTCGTTCCACACCAATACCGTAAGATATCTTTCTTACTGTGAAAGTCTCACGGACTGAACCGCCCCTTCTGGCTATTACAACGCCTTCATATACCTGGATTCTTTCTTTCTCGCCTTCTCTGATCTTCATGCTTACTTTGATAGTATCACCCACATTAAAAGGCGGTATCTCTTTTTTAAAGCTGTCTTCCAATACTTTTACGGCATTCATTTATCTTCCTCCTCTAAAAGCTTTTTATCAAATTCAGAAAGTGTTATTTTATCAAAAAGGTCAGGCCTTTTCTCAATAGTTTGTTTTAATGCCTGTTTTCTCCTCCATCGCCATATTTCTTTATGGTTTCCTGATACAAGAACCTCCGGGACAGTCAATCCCCTGAACTCCCTGGGCCTTGTATAATGGGGATAATCAAGCAGTCCCCATGAAAAAGACTCCTCCTCAACAGACCGTTCATCTCCGACAGCTCCTTTGACAAGTCTTGCTGAGGCATCAATTATAGCAAGAGCGGCCAGTTCTCCGCCAGTCAAAACGTAATCCCCTATGGAAATTTCTTCATCCACGAGGGAAATCCTGACTCTCTCGTCTATTCCTTCGTAACGCCCGCAGATAAATACAAGTCTTTTTTTCTCTTTTGAGAATTCTTTTGCTGTTGACTGATCAAACGGTTTACCTTGGGGGCTTAAGAGAATTATTCGTCTCTGCTCACCATCCTGCCTGATAAAGTCAATTGCCTTAAACAGGGGTTCGGGCTTAATGACCATTCCCGGACCTCCTCCATAAGGAGCATCATCAACAGACTTATGTCTGCCCTCCTCAAAATCCCTGAAATTGTATGTTTTTACCTCAAGGATGTTGTTTTCCTGAGCCCTTTTTAAAATGCTCTCATTGAGATAAGCGTTAATTACTTCAGGGAAGAGCGTCAGGACATCACATTTCATTATTAATTTAACGCAGATAGCACACAGGATAATTCGTAGTGGTTTTTTGATATTAGGCTACAGATTACCAGCTACTGGCTACCGACTATTGTTACTCTAATATCTCAAGCACGCACCGTTTGCCGAGTTTTGTGCCTGCCGCGCTTAAAATAGTCCTCATGGACCTGGCTGTTTTTCCCTGTTTGCCGATTACCTTGCCAAGGTCGCTCTGTTCTACCCTAAGCTCATAAACAGTTGTCCTTTCCCCTTCAACTTCATTGACCACAACATCTTCAGGCTTGTCCACCAAAGCTTTTGCCATGTGCTCGATCAGTTCTTTCATCTCTACCTCCAAGTGAAACAGGGGCTGGTTTCTTACAGACCCGCGATTTTCAAGAGCTTCTTAACAGTGGTAGTTGGCTGTGCTCCATGACTGAGCCAGTATTTCGCCCGCTCTGTGTCTATCTTAATTTCCGATGGATCTTTTAATGGGTCATAAGTACCAAGGATCTCTAAAAAAGGACCGTCTCTTCTTTTCCTTGAATCTGCGGCGATCACTCTATAAAAGGGTTTTTTCTTGGCGCCTTTCCGTGTAAGCCTAAGTTTAACCAAATCTCTCTCCTCCTACCTGAAAATATTTCCGAACCTGGATTTTCCGTTTTTGAATTTCTTGAGCATTTTTTTCATCTCAAGATGCTGTTTTATCAGCCGGTTTACGTCAGGCACTGTTGTGCCGCTTCCGGCGGCTATCCTTTTTTTACGACTGCCGTTCATTATAACATAATTCAGTCTTTCTTGCCTGGTCATTGAACTGATTATTGCCTCTATTTTTATGAATTGTTTATCATCTACTTTAATGCCCTTCAGCTGTTTACCCATGCCGGGGATCATGCCGAGAATATTCTCAATCGGGCCCATTTTCTTTATCTGTGTTATCTGACTTCTGAGGTCTTCAAAAGTGAATCTGCCTCCCTTCAGGCCTTTCTGCAAGTTAAGGGCCTCTTCCAGATCTACAGCGTCCTGGGCTTTTTCCACCAGACCGACAACATCACCCATGCCCAGGATCCTTGAGGCCATCCTGTCGGGATGAAAAGGTTCGAGAAAATCTATTTTTTCTCCAACTCCTATGAACTTGACAGGCTTGCCGGTAACGGAGACCATGGATAGGGCAGCGCCGCCTCTGGCGTCACCGTCCATCTTGGTCAGAATAATTCCGCTAATATCAAGCTTTTCATTGAACGTCTTAGCGATATTTACCGCGTCCTGTCCTGTCATGGCGTCAGCGACAAGCAGGATTTCCTCTGGTTTTGCCTTTGCCTTGATGTTCTCAAGCTCATCCATTAACCGGTCATCTATGTGCAATCTGCCCGCAGTATCCAGTATCAGCACATCCCTGCCTTCGGATTCGGCCTTTTTAATGGCAGCAGGACAAATACCCGGGGGGTCATCTCCGGGCTTGGACACATAAACCGGAACATCTATCTGCGAGCCTAGAGACACAAGCTGGTCAATGGCGGCTGGTCTGGCAGTGTCAAGAGCCGCGAGCATCGGCCTTCTTCCGTCTTTTTTGAATTTTTTTGCAAGTTTTGCCGCTGTTGTGGTCTTGCCGGACCCGTGAAGGCCGACAAGCATCAGCACGGTCGGTGGGTTGGCTGACAGCCTGATCTTGCTGTGACCGCCGCCCATAAGGCTGCAAAGTTCGTCATTGACTATCTTAACAACCTGCTGTCCGGGAGTAATACTGTCAAGAACTTCTTTTCCAACGGCTTTTACCCGGACTCTCTCTGTAAAGTCCTTTACAACCTTAAAGTTGACGTCTGCTTCCAAAAGGGCCATTTTGATCTCTTTAAGGGCAGATACGATGTCTTCTTCCTTTAAGAAACCACGGCCTTTTAGTTTCTTGAAAATGCCTTCTAATTTTTCTGATAACGAGTTAAACATGGGTTAAATAACGCAGATTAGCACTGAAACACTGACTACAGATGATCACAGATGTTTCTGTATGTCTTTATCTGCGTTGATCTGTGTTTCTTACGAGAAGTTTTCCTCAATATATTTACCCGCTGATATTGCGGCAGTAGTGCCCTGACCGACAGCAACGGATATCTGTTTGACAGACCCTGATACTACATCTCCTGCCGCGAAAATACCGGGTACTGATGTTGCCATGTCAAAGTCAGCAATTATATAATTGTTTTCGTCAAGTTCGACTAAATCTTTCAGAAAACCTGTGTTCGGGTTATAGCCTATATATATGAAAACGCCTGTCACGTCGAGTATGGATTTTTCCTGAGTTTTCACATTATTTAAGTGTAAGCCTTTAACGTCATTTTCTCCGGTGATTTCCTCGACAACTGTGTCCAATTTGAACTCTACCCTATTATTTGAAAAGGCGCGCTCCTGGGCTATCTTGTCTGCCCTGAGCTTGTCTCTTCTGTGAATCACATAAACCTTATCAGCGAATTTGGTCAGAAAAACAGCCTCTTCAACCGCGGAATTACCTCCTCCAATGACTGCGACAGTTTCTCCTTTAAAAAAAGCACCGTCACAGGTAGCGCAGTACGATACGCCTTTTCCCCTGAATTTGCCTTCTCCTTTTACACCCAGACGCGTTGGTTTGGCACCTGTGCACAGAATAATACTTCTGGTTTCGTATTCTTCCCCCCCTTCAAGGGTAATTTTCTTTATTTTATCCCGGGAGGAGATACTCTCTACATAGGCCTGAATTGTTTCAAGGCCGAATTTTTTGGCCTGTTCTTCCATCTTTGAGGAAAGGTCCGCGCCGGTAATCCCCTGTTCAAACCCGGGGTAGTTCTCGATAAGCTCTGTGGTCGCAACCTGCCCGCCTAAAAGTCCCTTTTCAATAAGGAGGCATTTGAGCCTGGCTCTTGTAGCATAAAGGCCTGCAGTAAGACCGGCAGGACCACCGCCAATGATTACAATATCAAAAAGCATTTATCACAAGAGAGAGTCAATCTTGGTTTTAAGCTGATCCTTGGGCACTACTCCAACGATCTGCTCTACTATCTGCCCGCCTTTAAAAAACATAAGCGTCGGTATTCCGCGTATTTTATAGCGGCTCGCCAGGTCGGGGTTTTCGTCAGTGTTCAATTTAACGAATTTTGCTTTACCTTCATATTCTTTTGATAATTCTTCAACTATAGGAGCAACCATCTTGCACGGGCCACACCATGCTGCCCAGAAATCAACCATAACAAGATCAGGTGACTGAAGAACCTCTTTGTCCCAGGAATCGAGAGCGACACTAGTAACGTCATTAGACATATTATCTTCCTCCTCTAGAAATTTGTTAGATTATATTTCTTTGAAAAAGTCTTTGTCAAATTGTATGTCCGAAAAGAAAATTCTTTCTTCTGTTTAATTATGTATCTTATTCAAAAGCCGCGCCATGTTCTGCCCCCGAGTTTTCATGGTATTTAACCCTAAAAGTCTATTCGTTTATTAGCTCAAACCTGAAACCCAGCCTGTCCATGCTGTCCATTACGATTTGTTTGAATTTTTTCTCATCAAATTCCAGCTGTGAGGGGTCGTATTCGATAATAGCACTGTCATTGTTCTTCACATCGACGGAATGGACACCTTTCATTTTACCGATAAATTTTCCTATGGCTTTTACGCAGTCATAACAGTAAACATGTCCGACTTTAAATGTTAAGCGTGCCATGGTCTCCTACAAAAAAATAGTTCAACTCCCCGCATAGTTCTAAAGAACTAGAACTGCGGGGCAGGAATTAATCCTGCCTGAATTGTTCTTTGAGTCTTGTGAATCTCGGCTCATATATAAGATCGTAAAGATGAACTTTATCCGGGAAAAGTTCGCTTATCCTTTGCGTAAATTTATTCTTTTCCATCTGTATGTCTATGTCAGAATAATCGGTGCTGACTATCAGGAAAGCGATTTTGTCTGCCATCCGTTTTATTTCCAGGATGCTGTCGTTTTCCAGGGTGTATTCCGGAAACGCGGACATAACTTTATTTGCTGTTGTTGACAGGCCGTCGAATGTTTCTCTGTGCTCAAGGCTGATTATCCTGCCGCAGTCGCATTTAACCTTGCTTCCAAACTCGAACAATGTTACATCATATTCACTTTTACAGGTGGAACATCTGACAGCCATGAAAAAATCCTTTTATGAGGATAAAGAAACTATAAGTGTTTCTTTATGGCATCCCGAATACGCAGGGACAAATTTTCGTCGCCTATATAACCCACTCTTATGGATAATTTAGTTGTTGATTTGCCCACAGATTCTGCTTCTACAGATACCTTTGTCCCGTCAGCCATTACGGCCTTTACTTCAGAGCGGAGTTTGTCAGAATGGTCCTGCAAAACAGTGATCTCCAGGTCTTTTAACCCCGCCTTCACTGCCCGGTGCATCCGGGATACTGAGACAGGGATTGTCTCCTCGAGTTCTCCCTTGTACCAGGCATAGCCCGCACCGCCCGCCGCCGCTCCGGCAAGGAGGGAGACACAGCCTGTATTGAAAAGATAAAGAGCAAGCAACGCGAATACGCAAAATCGTCTCTTGAACATATATTACCTCCGGATCGGGAAAAAGTTCATTGTATTTATAAATATTACCATATATCTTGCAAGTTTTACACGGAAGGTATCAGGGGCAGAATAACAACTGTGATTCAAATAGTTGCGATTTCTTAATGTTAAATTGACGAGAAGGAGGTATGCCGGTTTGCCAGTCTTTTGACGGCCTAAGCTTGAGACTGACTGGCTCCTGACTTCCGGGCTGAAACTGGCTTTTTAAAGACAGGCAGTTTCAAACTCACAAACATCTTTATTTAAATAAACGTTCTAAGTATCTGGCTTTTTACCGGATGTCTCAATTTTCTGAGGGCCTTTCCCTCTAATTGCCTGATGCGTTCTCTTGAGACATTGAATTCACTGCCGACTTCTTCAAGGGTATGAGAAGTACCGTCTTCCAGGCCGAAACGGCTCTTGATGATTTCATATTCCTTATCTGTCAGTACATCCATGACTTTTCTTATTTGTGTTTGAAGTTCATTGTGGACGACTGAGTCTAAAGGTGATAGAACTGATTTGTCTTCTATGAAGTCACCTAAATAACTATCATCATCATTGCCGAGAGGAGTCTCCAGTGACACAGGCTCCTTGCAGATCTTAAGGATAGACTGAACCTTTTTCATAGGGAGTTTTAAATTTGCGGCTATCTCTTCCGGCGAAGGTTCTTGCCCGAACTCCTGGACAAATGTGTTTGAAAACCGGTTCACCCTGTTTTTGGTTTCTATCATGTGGACAGGAAGCCTTATGGTCCTTGCCTGATCTGCCAGGGCGCGCATTATGGCCTGCCTTATCCACCATGTCGCGTATGTGCTGAATTTGTAGCCTCTCCTGTAATCGAATTTATCCACTGCCCTCATTAACCCTATATTACCTTCCTGTATAAGGTCGGACAGAGTTAGTTTTTGTCCCATATATTTTTTTGCTATGCTTACGACCAGCCTCAGATTTGCCTCTATAAGCAGACCCTTTAGTTCTATGATTTTCTGTTCGTAGCTCTGAAGCTGTTTCAATGCCTTTTTTATCTCAGGATCCTTGAGTCCGAGTTGCTTCTCTATGATCGCCTGGTCCCGGCGCAGTTCCCTGTATTTACTGAAAAGTATTTTGCCTTCTTCCGGGTCTTTCCCCGACTGGTTCATATAACGTGTTATGCTCCTGTTTTTTATTTTTTCAAGAGGTACACGGAATTTTTTCCTGAGATTGTTTATTTTTGAGGCCGCGTTATTATACTGTTCCGCAGTTTCTCTGAACTTAGTTGTAAAATTTGCGATAATGTTTTCCTTCAGTTCAAGTGACGATATTTTGGAAACCATATCTGATGTGTTTTCCGCCAGTCTGGCATTTGTCAGCCTGATCAGGTTAGCGCTTACTCCTTTCCGGGAGAGTTTTCGGAAATAAAGAGTTCTTTTATGTAAAAGGCGCTTCAGAGATTCACTGGTCTTGACAAACCTGTCCAGCAGATTTATTTTCTCCGCGTCCGTTGTATCTTCACCCAGCAAGACGGTGTTGTTTAGTGAGACAGTACCTTTTTTCAGGTTGGCGGAAAGAGAAAATAACTCTTTTAATACTATGGGGACCTGGATCAAACCCAGTTTCTTTTCTTTTTCAGCGGCTATTTTTTTTGCTATCTCGATCTCTTTCTCCTTTGTGATAAGACCGTATTTTTCCATCCGTTTTAAATATGCCTTAAGCGGGTCGTCTGATACTAAATTTTGCTGCCCTTTATCCTGATTTGATTTATCATCATGTCCTTCAACGTCTTCTAAAATGGATGCGTATTCACTGTTCTCAATATCCGGATAATCAAGTTGTACGGGCATGTTTTTTTCCTCCTAAAAGATGAATAATTTTTGACTGAGACGCGGTATCAAGTCCCGCGATTTCTGAACAGATATTAAAACCTTCTTTAGAGAAGAACTCGATGCTTTCATCCCTGTAGTAAGGGCTCCAGAAGTCCTCCAGTGACTGAAGTATGATGGCCTCTGAAAGGCGTTTAAACCCTGCGAGATCTCTATCACCATTGAGATTGCCGCTGCATTGTTTAAGTATATTGCTTTTCCTATAAGCCATTTTTCATACCGATAACCGGGAAATTAAACTGTGCTGGTGAGCAGTTAACTTCCGCAGAGCTTATGCCTACAAGTCTCATGGATTTATCCAGTTCTATGGATTTTTTGTATGCTGAACAGAGAAGGTCGTTGCAAGTCAGGTCAATGCTTGCCACTCTGCCGAGATTTAGAACAATATGGTCAAAATTATGAAGTGCCTTCATTAATAATGTCTTCAGCTCGTCCTGGTGCTCTGAAGTCAGTTTGCCGTCAAGGGTTAATATTCCGATGCCGCCTGACTGTGTAAGGTCTACCTTCATAATCCCCTTAGATCCCGGATAATTATCGGTATGGAATTTATCTGTTATTGAAGTTCTTTTCGCTGTTATTAACCAGTGTTTTATTGGTAAATCCTTTTTTCGAATATATCTCGCATTCTTCGAAATATTTGCCGCAATAATGTATTAATGCCTCAATATTTCTGCTGGCCAGGTTAACACTGTGACATTCTTCAAACGGATCATGAATATAAGGACAGGTTCGGCTGGATTGTAGTTTTGTCATTTCCCCTTTTTTCAGTAAAAGCTCAGACACGGAAACGATTATATATTTCCTTTCTTGTGGGACAATTACAAACATATGTGTCCCCAAAAGGTATCAGATAGTCACAGCTATTCATTTTTTTGCAATTAACGAAATGGACTTCACGGTTTATGCATTGTTCAACATCATTCAGGCACTTTTTACTGCCTTCTAAACAGGCAAAATTGTTCCTGCACTTTGTTGTTTCCCGCAAGATGTTGTTGTCTATGGCAAAAGGCATTGAGTGTTCCTCCAGAATTCCAAATGGTGAGTACTTATAGAGCAAGTTATATGCCACGAGAAAAATGCTTGGTGTCATGATTGCCAATTTTGTAAAAGAAACTGCGTCATAATGCGGTATTTGCGTCGCAGTGTAACTATCGGAGAGGATAAAATATAATTAAATCAGGCACTTTGGCGCTTAATGAGCTATGAACAGCACTTGGAGAAAAATTATAAGATATTATATTATAATGCTATGTGTAGCCTAAGATCGTGCAGTATGCTTATAAAAAAGTATGACATGTCACAAGATTGTGACAGTCACACATGCCAGACATGTCATATAGTTGTAATGCTATATGTCTTCCCGTATGTTATATTTCTCGATTTTGCGGTATATTGTCCGTGTGCTCATTTTAAGGAGGCGTGCGGCCTTGGACTTGTTCCATCCTGTTTTTTTCAATGCCTCTAAGATAGTATTGTAGTCTCCGGGGGCCTTTTTCACAGGGGTAACTCCGGTAAAGTTTTTTAGATCAGGCGGCAGATGATCAGCTGTAATGAAGTTCTTCCGGCAGACAATTGAAGAATGCTCCAGAGCATGTTCAAGTTCCCTGATATTGCCGGGCCAGGGATATTCCATAAATATATTCATAACATCCTCTGATACACCCTCGATCTTTTTGTTAAGTTTTTGGTTTGATTTATTAAGAAAATAGTTTGTCAGGAGGGGTATATCTTCCCGCCTGTCTCTTAGCGGCGGTATGGATACTTCCATTACTTTCAGCCGGTAATACAGGTCTTCCCTGAATTCTCCAAGTTTAACCTTTTTCTTCAGGTCCTGGTTTGTTGCGGCTATGATCCTGACATTCACTTTGATTGGCGTTGAGTCTCCGACACGTTCGAATTCTTTTTCCTGCAGGACCCTTAACAGGTGCAGTTGTATTTTGTTGGATATATCCCCTATCTCATCCAGAAACAGAATGCCGCCGTCAGCTCTTTTAAACCGTCCGTTCCTGTCCCTGTCCGCGCCGGTAAAAGAACCTTTAACATGGCCGAAAAGTTCGCTTTCAAGCAGGTTCTCCGAAAGGGCCGAACAGTTTACCTTTACAATGGGTTTGTTACTCCTGTTACCTTTATAATGTATCGCCTCGGCAATTAATTCCTTGCCCGTGCCGCTTTCTCCGGTGATCAGCACAGTAGTTTCAACATCTGCGAGGTCCTCGATCAGAGTGTAAATATTCTGCATTTGGCTGCTGTCCCCTATTATGTTGTGGAACTGCTGCCGTTCCTTTAATTCCCGCTCAAGCATGGCCACCTTGGTTTCGTCTCTCATTACAATGACCGTCCCGGAGACTTTGCCGTGTTTGTCCACAAGCGGAGATGTGTTTATTGTCACAACCAGTTTATCTCCGTTTTTATTTACGCATTCCAGCCGGGGAATTTCCGCGGGCTTATTGCTGTTTATGTTCCTTTCAATATATCTAATGCAATTTCCGTTACATCCCGTTGCCACAGAGCTTAACGGTTTACCGGTGTCACTGCGCAAAGTCCCGCAGATCTTTTCGGCCGCATCATTGATCTCGATCAGTACCATACGGTCATCTACGGTGATTATCGCGTCCTTAACGCTCCTGAAAATTGCCTCAAGATTTGAGCGGTATTTCTCTTTCTCTTCTATAAGGGCCTTATGCTTTAAAGCCAGGTCAGTAACATGAAATAGTGTTTCCTGTACAACAGGCTTTGACAGATAATCAAACGCCCCCAGTCTGACCGCTTCTGTGGCAGAGGCTACTTCCGGTGCTCCGGTAACCATTACAACAGGGCAGTTAGGGTCTTTTTTTCTGGCCGTATACAGCAGTTCGATTCCTGATTGGCCGCCAAGGATAATGTCAGCGAATATCAGATCGAACTCATTTTGCTGTATTTTCACCAGCGCTTCGTCGTAATTCGACGCAGTTTCAACTTCATATCCCCTGTCTTGAAGAAAGCTTTCAAATGTGAACCTTATGCTTTCTTCGTCATCAACTATCAATATCTTTGGATTCATGATATCTGTCCTTTGTTGTTTACCGGAAGGTCCAGAATAATGCTGGTATATTCACCGTCAACCGAATCAATTCTGATCTTCCCGCCATGGTCAGTGATAATGCCATGGCTAATACTCAGGCCCAATCCGGTTCCCATGTCTGTTGATTTCGTTGAAAAAAAAGGGTTCATTACCTTGTCCACCAGGCCATACGGTATCCCGGTACCATGGTCATGAAATGTAATATGCAGAAAAGGCTTGTTTTTGATAGTGATCATATCAGTGGAGATTTCAAGTATCTTGTTTTTGTCTTTATCGGGATATTTTTCGTTAAGAGCATACCTGGCGTTGCTGAGAAGGTTTAAAAAGACCTGTTCGATCTGTTGGGGATGAGCAACAATATCAGGGAGACCCTCCGGAACACTTAAATGAAGAATAATATTGTCTTTCAACAGCTGTGCTTCTGTCAGGGCGAATGTGTCAGAAAATATTTGATGGACCTGCGAAGGACTTTTTTCCTCTTTTGTTACCCTGGCGAATGAAAGCAGGTTTTTCACAATGACCGAAATGCGGTCGCCTTCCTTAATGATTCTGGCAGCTATGTCTTTCTCATCGCTCCCCTGCGGACATTTATTAGTCAGCAGCTGCGCGTAGTTTATAATGCCGTTTATCGGGTTATTGATCTCATGCGCGACACCTGCCGCGAGTTCGCCGATAGACGCGAGATGGCTTACATGCAGGGTTTCTGTTTCCGCCCGTTTACTTTCAGTAATGTCAATGCCGTAGATATGTCCTATCTTCAGGAAAGAGATCCCCATTATTATAAAATGAAAATACCTGTCCATAATCTGGGCCGGGTGAGATAGTATCATATTTCCCATTATACACTCAGAGAAGGTGATATCTTCGATACCTGGAATAACTGACTCCAGCGGAACTCCTGTCATATCATTTTTCCTGAAGATTTCATTGGCGGCCGGATTTGCCATAAGCACGTTTCCCCCGGTATCAAATCGCATGACAGGGGCAGGATTTAATTCGGCAAACAACGCCATTAGCTGCATTTCTTTTTCCACCTTTATGCGGTCTGTAATGTCAGAACCATATATGTGTCCAATATTCAGGTCTGATATGCCTTTGAATACAAGGTGAAAAAACTGTTTTCCGATCTTTATTGTACGAGATATAATAGAATCGTTATTAATGCAGGAAATGAAATCAAAATCCTTTATATCGGGAATTAGTGACTGCAGTGATGTTCTATGGAGGTCTTCCCTGCCGAAGATTTCATTGGCAGCGGGGTTTGCCATAAGTATATTACCGTGAAAGTCAAAGCGTAAAACAGGAGAAGGATTTAATCTGGCAAAGAGCGCCATGTGTTCCAGTTCCGCTTCAACAAGTTTGCGTTCGGCAATTTCGGTCTGCAATTCAGATGTTCGTTCCTGTACTAACTCCAGCAGTGCGATATCTGTGTTCCGGCTGAAGTAAAAACTGTCTGGTATTGCTTGTTTAGCAGCAGATGGACCGGATTTCTTTTTGGTTCCGGATTTGCTGGGTTTCTTCTTGATGCTGGAGGCCGGTTTCTTCTTTTTTCTGGTTGTTTTTTTCTTTTCAGCCATCAGATTTCATGGGAATGGAAGGTTAATAATCTTAAGATAAAATATTTCGTGTGTTTTGTCCAGCATTGAATTATCTCGAAAGACGCTCATAGCTCTTAATTCTCCGTTCTTAATTTCAGCCTGTAACTTTCAACTCTTAATTGCTAACTGCTAATCGTTAATTTTCAATTAATTAGTTTCTCCAGCTCTTCCAGATTAAATGAACTCTCCCGGCATTTTCCCATCCATCTTGAGCACAGGTTGGCGTCCAAAGGGATTCCGACAGATGGAATGTCCAGCTTACTGCATAATCTCATGCCCTGAGCAAGTTCAGGGATGCAGGCAATGCCCAGGGCGCCGACGCTTTTATGCCCGGATTTTATCTTTTCAAAAAGCTGCTCAAGTTCCATAGTTACGGAAATATACGGGTGGATGCCGTATTTCTTCAATAGAAGGCTTCCGAGGTTTATAAAACAATCCTTTGTACAGGATTTGCACTCGGCTTCGAAATCTCCCGATTCAGAACGGCAGTCCGGCCTGAAATCACGCAGGCAATGGGCAATGAGAGAGAATTTATATTCACTTTTCCCGAAAGCCGTCTTATTGATCCGGTTCATCAGCTCGATCTCGATCATATACAGATGATACTGATGTTCTTCCGTCTTTATAATGGGATCTAATCTCTGTGAGATAGGCACTGTCTTTAAATGCTGTTTAACTCCTGTGGTATAGACGGACAAGGATTCTTTTAACGTCTCTTTAATTAAACGAACAAGCGGCTTATCAATGCGTTTTCCCGCAAGACTGTCTATGAGCGGTTTTTTACCGCCCTCTCTCCGGATCTGACAAAGGAGTTCTTTTTTATCAGGACAGCGCTTAAGCAAGAGATCAGTCAGCTTTCTGATCAGGCTGTAGTATTTATCAGTTGCTTCAGACTCTTCGTAAAGGGAATATGTTTTCCCCTGCACAGTTTTATATATGTTTTTCAATTTATTCATGTTTTATTATAAATGGTTACAGGGCGATAATGCTTATGTAAAAAAAGGGGAATAATGAGAAATTGTAAACTTCTTATTCACTTTATAGCCGCTAATTTTGTATACTAAAAAGATGCGCGATGAAGAGAAAAGACATTTCAAGAGATATGAAGGCCAGTCCGAATGTGAAGTAAGATCAGGCTCAGAGACTTATAAGGGCAGAATTACCGACTATTCAGATGGGATCGGAGCGGTTTTTGAAAGCGCGCCTCAGCTTGATCGCGGCAAACAGGTGGATATAAAGGTCTTTGATCCTGAAATGGAGTTTAAGGGTGAAGTCGCTTGGGTAGACAAGTCTGGTGATGAGGTAAGGGCAGGGTTCAGAAGACTGGATACGCTTCAGGGTTCTTTAAAGAACTTTGCAGTGGCTGATCTGCTTATCGGACTTCAAAAGGGTACAAGAACAGGTGTTCTGAAAGTTGAGGGCGGCTCTATAGTCAAAGAGGTCTATATTAAGAACGGCGATATGATATTTGCCATCTCTAACCTGGAAGAGGACAGGCTTGGAGACCTTCTCTTAAGGGAAAAGAGAATCAGTCCTGAAGACTTTCAAAAGGCTGAAAGTTTATTTGAAAATAACGGCGGGCAGTTGGGAAAGATATTTGTCGATCTTGGCTGCCTGAAACCGAAAGAAGTTTTTCATGCGGTCAGACACCAGATAGAAGAAATCATTCTCAGTATTTTTGCTATTGAGGAAGGAAAATTTCAGTTCCAGGAACGCTCGCTTCCTTCAGAGAACCTGATAACTTTCAGGATCAGTGCCGCCAATATTATTTATCGCGGTATCAAGCGGATTAATGATAATGAGCAGATAAAAAATGTTACCCCTGCTTTAGAGGAAGTTCTTGATCATTCTGAGAACCCGCCTGAAATGTTTCGTGATGTTGTGCTTGATGAGACTGACAAGACGATCATTTCTTTTATAAACGGAAAGAACTCGCTGAAAAAGGTATTAAAAAAATCGCCTTCTAATGAGTCTGATACTCTCCGGGCAATCTGTGCCCTTTTGTGCATCGGGATGATCACTGTAAAGAAAGAGGAAAGCGCGCCTGAAAAGGTCCATGTTGATGAGATCATAAATGAGCCGGCTGAAGAAGTAACATTAGAATATATAGAAAAAGTTGAGGAATTTTCCCACAGGATTGATAGTATCGGATTCTATGAAATACTGGGCATAGATAAAGACGCTTCAGCCGAAGAGATTAGTGTGGCCCACATTGGGGCTTTGAAAGAGTTCAGCCCTGACAGGCACTTTGCTTCAACGTCCGACGATCTGAAGGCCAAGCTTACGGCAATATCTACTCGCCTTGCAGAGGCGTATAAAGTCCTGTCTGATCCGGGAAAGAAAGAAGAATATGACAGGTCGCTTGAGCCGGAGGCTGAAAAAGAGGCTCTGGTGACTGAAGAAAAGCCGGTTGAAGAGGAAGCAGAAATGCAGATCAGCAGAAATGAGGCTGTAATTCCTGAGAAAGAGGAATCTGCCAGTGAAAGTGCTGATGAGCAGGCTGCAGAAGAGGCCAGAAAAGCAGAAGAGGCCAAACAAGCAGAAAAGGCTAGAAAAGCAGAAGAGGCCAAACAAGCAGAAAAGGCTAAACAAGCAGAAGAGGCTAGAAAAGCAGAAGAGGCCAAACAAGCAGAAAAGGCTAGAAAAGCAGAAGAGGCCAGAAAAGCAGAAGAGGCT
>VAPB010612725.1_pt1 | contig 16768 bp, 14 predicted proteins | sample 3395101 | NCBI WGS metagenome assembly VAPB01 (sample SAMN08290433, study PRJNA428436) | hydrothermal vent metagenome | isolation source: Deep-sea hydrothermal vent chimney | place: Indian Ocean: Southwest Indian Ridge | reverse complement strand
GGGCCGGTGCTGCTGGTTATGAGTGAGGTTTACTATCCGGCCGGCTGGCAGGCGGAGGTGGATGGAGTGCCGGTTCCAATCCACAGGGTGAATCACGTTCTGCGTGCAGTCAGGGTCAATGGTGAAGGAGATGGCTCGGGAATCCATACCGTTGAGCTCTTCTTCCGGCCACGCAGCGTGCACAGTGGTCGCGTTCTGTCACTGGGTGCACTGGTATTGCTGCTGGCGGGTCTGACGGCCGGTGCACTGCAGCGTCGCAGGGAGACGGCCGCAGAGTCGTGATCGGCGATACTCTGAAAACTCTCGGCCGGCAGACCGTCGTTTACAGTTTTGGCGACCTGCTGGTCAAATCGCTTTCCTTTCTACTGATCCCCGTTCTGACACGCGTCTGGGATGCCAACGGCACCGAAATGGGAACCTACGGCCTGCTCCATCTCGCAGAGGCGGTCGCATATCTCTTCTTCAACCTCGGACTGGCAACCGCCGTTATCAAAGTAATCGCAGATTACAGGCAGAATCGCAGCAAGGCTGCCGTTTCCTATACTGCTGTCATCATCCTGGGCACCATTTCCCTCGCGCTGTTCGCCATCGCCTGGCTGGCCGCTCCCTACATATCCACAGCTCTTTTCCGCAGTGGAATAGATCCGGTTGAGGGCACGCTCTACGTGCGGCTTACTCTGCTGGCTACATACCTGTCCACATACCGTTTCGTCACATTGAGCCTTCTGCGCGTGGAGGGGCGACCCTGGCTCTACACCCTGCTGAACGTTATCAATTTCGTCACATACGTGGGTGTGGCAGTCTACCTGGTCCTGATAGAGAATCTGGGTGTGCTGGGCATCGTCTACGCCAACCTCACTTCAAGTGTCGTCATGCTGGCCATAGTGGCCGGTCTCCTGCAGGCGAGATGCCGGCGACCCTTTTCATTCGGCAAGGCCCGGAACCTCATGTCATTCGGACTGCCCCTTCTGCCGAACGGACTGGCTCTGTGGGCGCTGGCTCTGCTCGACAGGCTGCTCCTCACGAGGCTTTCTCCCACACCCGAATTGGGGCTCGCTCTAACCGGCCAGTACGACGTGGCCTACCGTTTCGGAATGATCGTCTCTTTCCTGCTGGTGATACCTCTGCGAACCGCCTGGGTGCCGACACTATTCACCGTGCACGACCATCCCGACGCATCGAAACTGTACGGGCGTCTGATCACCTATGTCGTGGCGATCGGCAGCGTTGTCGCCCTTGGTCTGGCTGTGCTGGCGCCTGAGATCATAGCGGTGGTCGCCGGACCGGAGTGGCTGCCTGCGGCCGGCCCCCTTCCCCTGATCGCCTTCGCTTATCTGGCTTATGGAATCAGCCAGGTGGCCGACGCCGGGATCCTGTCGAGGGGCCGCACCTACATCTACCCGTTTGTTACAGCCACCAGCGTAGCCGTAAATGTAACTCTCTGCTATCTGCTCATTCCAGACCTTGGGATGATGGGCGCGGCGTGGGCCACTGTTGTCGCCTACGTGTGGCACATGCTCCTGATCGGAGGGATCTCCTCCACGATCGCTCCCCTCAATCTGGAATGGAAGAGACTCCTGCTCATCGTCGCGGCCGCTGCTGCGGTCTGGCTGGGTGTGGGCCTGCTGCCCGAAATGGATCTGTTGCCCACGATAGCCGCCAAGGTGGCAGTTGTGGCCCTCCTCCCGCTGCTGCTGTGGCTGACCGGTTTTTTATCGGCAGGGGAACGCAATGCAATCCGGGGATTGAGGAAAGGTGGCTGGAGAGAAAAACCGGAGGAAATCGGAAAGGAAGAAGAATGAATCTCGCTGTGATTGGAGCGGCCGGACTGCTGGGCCAGAAGCTGGCTGAGAAGGCGACAGCCGCGGGGCATGAAGTCTCCCGGTTCGATCTGGTTGCCGCCCCTCAGGTGAGTGCCGGGTTGCTGCGCCGTCTCGATATCAGCAACAGAGATGAGGTGAAAAGGACAATTGAGGATCTGGCTCCTGAGTGGGTGTTTAATGCAGCGGCCTATACTGCCGTCGATGCCAGCGAGGCAAACGAAGAGAGGGTCAGGTCCGTCAATGTAGATGGAGTTTCGAATCTTCTGGCGGCGGCCGAAGGAACGGGAACAAGGGTACTGACCCTTTCAACCGATTATGTCTTCGACGGCCGGGAAGGTCCCTACGCCGAAGATGCATCGAGAAATCCGCTGGGGATATACGGCGCCTCGAAGGCGGAAATGGAAGATGTCGTATCGGAGAACGGTGGTCCCCACCTGGTTGTGCGGACCATGGTTCTCTACGGGGCCGCTCCGGGTGTGAGGACAAATTTCGGTCTCTGGGTTCTCAAGAAACTGCAGGCGGGGGAGGAGGTCAGGACCGTAACCGACCAGCTGGGGAATCCAACCCTTGCCTCAGATCTGGCTCGGGTGCTCATTGAGATGGTGGAACAGGGCGGGTCAGGTCTCTATAATGCTGCCGGCTCCGACCGGGTCAGCAGATATGAATTCGCCGTAAGACTGGCCGATACATTCGGTCTTGATAAAGGGAGAATTATACCGGTTACAACCGAGGAACTGGGACAGGATGCAAATCGTCCCCTCGATTCGGGATTCATTCTCGATCGTCTGAGAGAGGATTTCGGCATCGAGCCCCTCGATCTTGAAAAAAGTCTGGAGATTTTCAAAAGGGAAGCAGAGGAATACGGAGATAGTGAGTGACAGCCGAAAAACGTGAAAGAGGACTGGTAATCATACCCACCTACAACGAAGCGGAGAATATCCAGCGGGTTGTACGGGGTGTATTCGACCAGGCTCTTCCGCTCGATATCCTGGTTGTGGACGACGGATCTCCCGACGGCACAGCAGAACTGGTCGAATCGATGATCGCCGAGGAGGACCGGCTCCACCTGCTCAGAAGGAGCAGCAAAATGGGACTGGGAAGCGCATACAGGGACGGGATGCGCTGGGCTCTGAAACGTCGATACGATTACATGTTCGAAATGGATGCCGACCTCTCACACGATCCAAAGTACCTGCCCGAACTCTTCTGGAAGCTGAAGGATTACGATCTGGTTCTCGGATCACGCTATGTGCAGGGTGTAAATGTGGTGAACTGGCCTCTTGGAAGACTCCTCCTCTCATGGTTCGCAAATCTATACTCCAGGATAGTCACCGGACTGCCTGTTGCCGATTCCACGAGCGGTTTCAGGGGATTCAGACGTGACATCCTGGAGGCCATAGACCTGGAACGGGTTAAGAGTGACGGTTATGCATTCCAGATAGAGATGGTATTCAGAGCGTGGAAGCTCGGTTTCCAGGTCAGAGAGATCTCCATCACCTTCGTGGAGCGGCGGTCGGGTGTCAGCAAGATGTCAAAAGGTGTGATCTGGGAGGCGGTCTGGATGGTCTGGTATCTCAGGGTCATGTCTCTGCTGGGTCGCCTTTGACCTTTTCTGAACGGAAGGTACTCATATTCGGCATCGACGGTGCCACCTGGAAGGTGCTGAAGCCTGCCGTGGACGACGGTCTCATGCCGTCTCTGAAGGGACTGATGGAGAGCGGATCATGGGGGGTGCTGCGATCGACTCTTCCCGCAATTACACCAGCAGCATGGACTTCATTTCAAACCGGCTCGAATCCGGTTAAGAACGGCGTCATCGATTTCTACCATTGGGATAGAAAGGAAAGGTCCCTGCAGCCCGTTGACATACGCGGGATTCCTGAGACCCTGTGGGAACGGGCGGGTAATGAGGGCCGGCGGGTAGGCATTATCAACCTGCCGATGACATACCCTCCAAAGCCGGTCAACGGCTTCATGGTTACGGGCCTGATGACGCCGACTCTCGAATCTGAATTCACATACCCCGCCGCTCTGGCGGAGCGCCTCCTCGAGGCTGTTCCCGAATACAGCATATTCCACCTGGAGACAGCAGTGACGGAATCGGATCGGGAAAACCTCGATGCATTTCTCGATTGGATCTCTTCGGTCGCAGTCAACAGGGGGAGGGCCGCCTGCTGGCTGATGCAGGAGGAACCGGTGGATATGCTGATGGTTCATTTCCAGGCTTCCGACGTTCTCCAGCACGTTCTGTGGCACTACCTCGACCACGATCACCCCCTTTTTGACAGGGTAAAGAACCGGGAGATCGTGCGACGCTTTTTCGGTACACTCGATCAGCAGATAGGAGTGATCGGTTACTCCTTCGGCAGGCATACTTCCAATCCCTGGCTGACGGCGGTCGTGTCGGATCACGGCTTTCAGCGCCACGGCAGAAGGTTCAACCTGTGGAGATGGCTGCAGGAAAACGATTTCCTGAAACTCGACCTGACCTCTTCTGGTGATCCTCCTGTGGATTGGATGGCCTCGAGAGCATTATCCACAGGCAGGAGCAATGAAGCCTTCATATACCTGCTGGAGAGTGAGAGGAAAGCCAGGCAGGGAACAGCCGCACAACTGACCGCAATGCTGGAGTCACTGCTGGATAGTGAAACGGGAGAGAGGGTCATCTCGGCGGTTCACCCGCTCGAAGCGCTCGATCCTGGAGATGGAGCCCGATCTCTGCCCGATCTTGTTGTTGAACCTCACGGGCATTACTCGGTTACCGGTCTACACGAGAAGAACGTGGAAACCTTTTCGACTGTTGTGCCGGGATCCGACTTCCACGCCGGCCGGCATCACCCCGATGGTATCGTGGTACTGACGGGACCGGGAATCGAGCCCCAATCCGATCTGGAAATCGATCTGATCGACATCGCTCCCACACTGCTGAGCTACCTGGGTGTCCAACCGGGGGAGGAGATGGACGGCAGGGTCAGGCATGAACTGTTCAGGGAGGGAGTCGTGCTGAAGGAGGATGATCACCCCGGGCCGGCAGGTGGTTCGCTTCCCGCCGGCAGTACGGATGAGAAGGTGGACAATAAAGAGAGTGAGGTATATACAGCAGAGGAAAGGGAGATTATTGAGAGACGTCTCAGGGATCTGGGTTACTTATGACTGCATTTGCCCCGGGAATCATCTGAGACCTCTATGCGGTCAGGAGAGCTTCGGTTTTCCCATCACCTTCCTGTAGATATTGACCATTTTCAACGTCCGCTCCTCTCCAAAGATTCGGGCCAGCAGCGAGTGAACTCTTACGCGGAATACCCTGGGAGAAAGCCAGACCGGAACCCTGGTCAGGCCGTGCATGCGCTGGGCCACTACCACCTCTTTCACCGTGGCCACGGCGTGCTTCCTGTTGCCCGATTGCCCTCCCTCTTCCATGCCGGTAATTACACGATCTATGAAGAGAGCATCCCTCTCCTTCAATACCCTGAGTGAGAATTCGTAGTCCCCGACAATCTTCAGAGATTCATCGAAGGTGCCGTATGTTGCGAAAAGGTCCTTTCGGTAAAAGGTGCTCGGATTGGGAAATGACATGTTCCGGAAGAAATCACGGCGTGCCTGCTCCCACGTCTGGCCCAGCGAGTATCGCAGCGTGCCGGTGGAATCCACCACGTTGGTAATACCGTATATGACATTGAATCTCTCCCGTTCCTTATCCAAAATAGGTACGACGAGGTCGAGAATGCCGGGCTCCCACAGGTAATCATCTGCACCCAGGAAACAGAGCCACTCGCCCCGTGCGTGATCGAGGGCCTTGTTCCAGGCGTGATAGACACCCCGGTCAGGTTCCGATTCCCAGTAGGCTATCGAATGCTCCTTTTTCCTGAGGATATCAACAGTACCGTCGGTAGATCCTCCATCGATGACCACATGTTCGAAATTTCGGTAGCTCTGGGTGGCGAGGCTGTCGAGCAGACGCTCCATTGTACGAGCCCCGTTCATGACCGACGTTATGAAAGATATCTTCGGTTGGCTATCGTTCATGCCCTGTTGCCGTTTACTCCACTTTCCGATTTCCCATTCGTCAGAATAAGGTGTTTCCTTTACTCTCGATGACTGGAATAATACACAGGGAGCCGCTGCTGGTGAATTCTAAAGAAGCGATCAGGATACCCTTTCTCGATCTTCGGCCTCAGTACGAGGCGATCAGAGATCAATTCGGCGTGGCACTGGGGGATATCCTGGACAACACCTCCTTCATCCTCTCCCGTTCCCGCCAGGATGATCTCCCGAAAGCTCATATTTCTTGACATCGTTTCAGCCACCCCGGTAGTTTCCATGTCCTTCATAATGTTTCAATCTGCAAGGAGCGGATATTTCAGGTCGCGATGGACGGATTTATTCTCGAATTTGAAAGGCCGATTATCGAGCTGGAGAGGCGCATCGCCGACATGCGTTCCTATGCCTCTGTCGAACGGATAGATCTGGGAGATGAGATAGTCAAGCTTGAGAAGAAGGTTGAGAGTCTCCGTGAGGAGGTTTACAGCAATCTTACACGCTGGCAGCGCGTTCAGCTTGCACGCCATCCAGACCGGCCCTACACACTCGATTACATAGAAATGATGTTCAGCGACTGGATCGAACTGCACGGCGACCGAGCGTTTGCAGATGAAAAGGCTATTGTATCCGGTTTCGCAACTTTCGATGGCCGGAGCGTAGCCGTAATCGGTCATCAGAAGGGCCGCGACACGAAACAGCGCATATACAGGAATTTCGGGCAGTCCCGTCCTGAAGGGTACAGAAAAGCCCTCAGGATAATGCTGCTGGCGGCAAGAAGCGGCCGTTCGGTTGTCACCTTCATTGATACCCAGGGTGCCTATCCCGGAGTGGGAGCCGAAGAACGGGGACAGGCCGAAGCGATAGCGGTAAACCTCAGGGAGATGGCCGTTCTTCCTGTTCCTATCGTTTCACTGGTCATAGGGGAGGGTGGATCCGGGGGAGCCCTTGGGATCGGGGTGGCAGACCGCATCTATACCCAGGAAAATACCTACTATTCCGTCATAACACCTGAAGGGTGTGCATCGATACTGTGGCGGAGCGCCGAACACGCGCCCAGGGCGGCCGATGCAATGAAGATCACGGCCAGCGATCTGGACGAGATAGGTATCGTGGACGGAATCGTGCCCGAACCGGGAGGGGGAGCACACAGGGCACCGGATGATGCTGCGGAACAGCTTTCGCAGGTTCTGAAGAGTGCACTCGACGAACTGGAGGAACTCGATCCCGAAACCCTGGTGGAAAAACGCCTTCAGAAGTATGCGTCGATAGGAACATTCTCGGAGTAGAATCAGGAGAAATAATCCCGGAAGATCCGCCATCATGGCCATATCAGAAGAACTGCTCGAAATACTGGCCTGTCCCAGATGCAAAGGGGTGCTCCGCTACAACAGGGAGGGACAGGTTCTCGACTGTGAAGAGTGCAGGCTGAGATACACGATCGAGGACGATATACCGGTTATGTTGATTGATGAGGCCGAAGAATATTGAGTTTCCGAACTTGCGGAACGGTGCACTAGTTTTCTCGCTCGCTTGACAGTGATGGGATCAGATAATATAGTCGAGGATGATATTGAACTCTTTCGAAAGGCTGCCTAGAAGCTCGTTGCGCTCGGAATAACAACCAACCCGTTGCCCGGGCAGGGAACGGGCGTGAACGAGGACCTGATGTCTCCGTGAGGAGACAATGGGGCTTTAACTAGTTCCCATTCGGAAACCGGCGTGTTTCCGGACGGAAACTAACTAGGGGGCATCCCCATGCGAATCAACTCTGCAGCCATAATTGTAACCGCTCTCATATTGCTGGCTCCTTCTGCAGCCGGCGCACAGATAAGCACTGCCGGTGTGATATTCCTCACCATCGAACCAGGGGCCCGAAATGCGGGTATCGGGGGTGCCGGCGTTGCACTCGGTAAAGATTCGGGTGCCACAGCCTCATTCTACAATCCGGCATCTCTGGCCCTGATGCCGGACACCGAAATCACCGGGATGCACAACAAGGCGCTGCCCGAACTGGTAGATGATTTCTACTACGAATTCCTGGGAGGTACACACAGTCTGGGCAGAGCAGGCGGCATAGGCGGCAATATCACATTCTATTCATACGGAAGTCAGCGACGCACCGATGGAGCCGGCAACGATCTGGGCGCGATCGAGAGTTTCGATCTTGCCGCGACCGCCTCTTACGGCATCTCCCTCTCTCCGAAAGTTGCTCTCGGCGGTTCTTTCAAGATAATCTACAGCAATCTCTCTCCTGTCGGCGCCGAAGCCGAAAAGGGGGATGGACGGGCATTCTCCTTTGCAGTTGATGCCGGGATCCTTCTCACAGACCTGAGACCCGGACTCAACCTGGGAGTGGTACTGCAGAATGTCGGCCCCGATATAGCATACATAGACCGCGATCAGGCTGATCCCCTGCCGCAGAATCTGAGAGCAGGCGTGGCTTACAGGGCTCTCGACCTGCCCGCCCACCGACTGACCCTGGTATACGACATCTACAAAATGCTGGCCCAGCGGAAGAACCATTTCATAACCAGTGTAATAGTCGGTCTCACAGATGATCAGATGAGAGAGGAATTGAATCAGATAGTTCATATGGGAGGTATCGAGTATGTCTTTGCCGACCTCCTTGCACTGCGTCTGGGGTACTTCTCTGACAGTGTGGGCAAAGTCAAATATCCGACATTCGGTCTCGGTCTCAAGTATGGTGCCTATCGCTTCGATATAAGCCACGCCTACGCGCCCGATGAGCCGTACGCCCAGGGTACCAGAGTCTCCTTCTCCCTGGTGTTATAAATGATCCGGCACTGCCCGGACCGCCTCCTGCCGGCGGTCGTGGGGGCGGTGTTTCTTCTTGCCTCTGCAACTGCCGTCGGGGCCCAGACATCCCGGTTGATAGCGGTCGACCGTATCTCCGGACAGATAGTGGATCGACCTCACCTGAATCTGGCACCGGCCGCAGGGCTTCGCAGCAGATCGCACCCTCTTCTCCGTTCAGCACGATCGGGTCCTGCGCTTCCCGATACTCTCCAGATTCTTGTGCTGCGCCTGCAGTTCCAGCCCGATGACGATCCGAGAACCACGGGGGACGGTACCTACGATCTGCGTGATATCGATACCTTCCGCTCCCAGGAGGGTCACGATATAGATGCCGCCCCGCACGACCGCCGTTTTGCTCAACGCCATATGAGGGCCCTCCACAATTACTGGTGGGCCATGAGCGACGGAGAATTGAGCCTGGAAGCAGACGTTTTCCCCACTGCCCGGGATCAAGCTTACGAACTTCCCCGGGAAATCTCCTATTACGGCTTCGAAACTCCGCTGTCAGGATTGATCGAAGCCTTCGAAACGCTGGTGGCCGACGCTGTGGCTGCTGCTCAGCAGGGGAGTGACCAGATAGACTGGGATCGATACGACGCATTCGTCCTGCTGCATGCCGGAGCCGACTGGCAGGGTGATTACGCCGGTCTGGGGGATACACCGGCCGATATCCCCACCGCCTATGTGGCTCTCGACCGGCCTGTGCCAGCCGGCACAAGGGCCATCCGGGATGTGACGATAATACCGGAAACCGTCAGTCAGGATGGCTTTACGGGAGCGATAAACGGTTCCTTTGCGCACGAATTCGGCCATCAGCTGGGCCTGCCGGATCTCTACGATACGGTTGGAGGGATTACGGCGGTGGGGCTTTTCGCTCTCATGGATTCGGGTGGCGAGGGCGGGGGTGTGGTGGATGATCTCTTCATATGGGGAATGCTTCCTGCAGCTATCTCCCCCTGGTCGAGGATCTTCATGGGTTGGGAGGTGCCGATAGTTGTACGTCCCGGCGAGAGGATTGATCTGGTGGCTTCAACCGCGCTGGCGGGTGTGCACAACCCGCCGGCAGGGGCAAAGGTCGGCATGGTTCACGCCGGCGGCGGCCAGTCATTCCTCATCGAGTACCGCAGTGATGATCTGGACGGTGATCAGTCGGTTTCGCTCTTCTGGGAGGAGGGAGTAATCGATGGTACCGCTGCCCTGATCGGCGGCCGGAAAGTCAGAACGTACGAATACGATGCTCTTCTGCCCGGCTCGGGAGTGCTCATATGGCATCTCGATGAGGAGATAGCCGAAAGCGATCCCGATGGCAACGGATTCGGCAACTTCGATGATAACACACTGCAGCAGGACAGGCTTCGCCGTTACCTCGATGTGGAGGAGGCGGATGGACGGCAGGAACTCGGGTGGTTTCCCGGCTACGTGGGAGAGGAAGGGGATTTCTGGAACGCACCTCCCGATGGTCCGTCAATCTTCGGTTCTTCGACCATTCCAGGCTCAGCTTCCTGGACCGGAGCCGGAACCGGGCTTCAGCTCGAAGTGGAATCGCATGCAGATCCGCTTGCGGTAAGCCTCAAGATAGGTCAGGGCACCGATTACCGCTGGTGGTCAGCCCCCATCCCCGCCGGAGTGAACAGTGAGATTTCAGTCCCGTGGATGGTCGATGTTGAGGGGGATGGCAACTTTGTGGTGGCTCTGCTCGACAGCTCGGGGGGATTCCACCTCTTCAGCAGCTACGGCGATCCATTGACAGGCTCGAACCCGGTCTGGACGACTCCTCTGCCTCCTGTTTCCGGGATCTCGACGGCGGGTTCACTCTTCGTGGTTACCGCGGGTGACTCACTCTGGTTTCTCGATGGCAGCGGGGAGGTGGCGGGCAGGGTCGTGCTGGATGCGCCGGCAGTAAAAAGGCCGGTCGGCTACGAACTCGACAGTAATCCAACGGCCCTGGTAGAAGTCGAGGGCGGCTCTCTTCTGGAGGTATCAGCCGGTGGTATTCAGGAGAGATGGCAGACAGATGGAGAAACTGCACTGGTCCTTCAATCTCCCGATCTGGTACCACTGGTGATCTCCGGTAATCAGCTTTTACGTGCGTGTCGAGGTTCGGGCGGAATGCTCGACCTTCTCTGGAGTGGCAGTGAAGACATTATCGATGCCGTGGGATTCCGTGGAACCGTGCCGGGCAGCAGCCGGCCCGGAATCGCACTGCTGGGCCGGTCGGGCCGGCTGACTCTGCTCGACCTCGGTCAGGGAACCGGCCGGGAATACGCATCAACAGATCTGCCAGAACCGGCAGGCAGGCTGGCGGTTGCCTATCTGAACAGCGGACGGGGCATACCTTCCGTGATCGTCCCAACGGTTGAAGGTGTGATCGCGGTAGAGGTGAACGGACCGAGAAGCGCCGGGTGGCCGCCGGCCCGGCGCGGCCGCGCCGCCCTGCCGGCACCGCATGTTGTCGGCACTCCCCTCACGATCGCCTACGGAGTGGTTGCCGGGATAACCGATGCCGGTGAACTGACAGTTTACGGTCCGACGGGACAGCTTCTTTCACGCGGTTTGCGCCAGTTGATAAGAGAACCTGCAGGTGCCCTCACACTGGGAGCAGGTAATCGAGAGAAGGGACCCCTTCTCCTTTTTACCGATTCGGACAGCCTCTTTGCGGTTTCACTTGGAGTATACGGACTCGAATGGGAAGAGCTGGTCTGGAAGGGTCCCGGTGGGGGAGCAGGAGGTGGGGGGTGGGTCTACTACCAGGATGAGTCACCGGCACAACCTGAGGAGGACCTTTCACAACTCTATCTATACCCGAATCCGGCTCGCGACAGATGCACTGTCCGGGTTGAAGGATCGGTCGGAAGTCTCGTAGTAAAGGGCTTCACTCAATCGGGAAGTTACCTTGGTGAGATGGCCCGTCTCGAGGGGAGTGGACCGGGAGTCTATGAAGTTGATGTGGATACTTCCAGGCTTGGCCCCGGTGTCTATTTCCTTGTCGCCGAATACAGTGCACCCGGTGTTACGGTTCCTCTGAGGCGCTACCGGATGACACTGCTGGTGGTACGCTGACCATGCTCACAATTACTGCATGCAGATCAGCCGTGTTCCCCACGGCGGTTTTCCTCTCCATCGGACTCTTCGGAGTGGAAAGAGCCTGTGCCCAGAGCATGGATGTGGTCCCTCTTTCTTTCGATTTCCAACAGCGCGAGGGAAAGGTAAACGAGGCATGGAAAGCGGCACTCTCCTCACTGCTGCTGCCCGGGAGTGGACAGCTGAGGCAGGGGCGCAGATCGGGATGGACCTTTATTGCCGCCGAGGCTGTTCTGATAGGGGGAGGGATATGGGCCGGACACAGGGGGCGCAGCCTGCAGGAGGATTACGAGTTCCTTGCCGACCAACACTGGGACAGGAATCGCTATCTCGAATACTCCTCTTTCTATACAGCAGAAACAGGTTTACCCTGGCCCTACGACCATCACACCCTTCCTCCCGAAGGTACCAGGAATCACGATTACTATGAGATGATAGGCAAGTATGAGCAGTTCGCCCCCGGCTGGGATGACTGGAGTGCCTGGTACGACATTACTTATCGAGGCAACTCGACCAACCGCAACACCTACCTGCAGATGCGTCAGGAAGCCAACTGCTACCTTAAATCGGCCCTGACTGCGGGAGGTCTCCTCTTCCTTAATCACGCTTTGACCTCTGCCGAAGCATTGATCTGGGGATTGAGAGGAGAACGACAGCGGCGGCGTGCTTCTACAGGCAGCGAATCCCCCTGGAACACCGCACTGAAAAGCCTGCTTCTGCCGGGATGGGGTCAGAGGAGTCAGGGAAAGAGGACCGCAGCGAATGTGTTCGTAATGGTTGAAAGCCTCTTCTGGGGAGGTGTAATCGGATTCAACAAGTACAGCGGATGGAAGTTGGAGGACAGCAGGCAATGGGCCGCCCTGTACGCAGGGAGCAGTCTGATCGGTAAAGATGATGATTATTTTCAGTATCTGGCTCTCTATCCGGACATGACCACCTTCAATGCCGCTCAATACTCCGGTCTGGGAGATCCCTCCTCAGCATATCCTGCCGGCGCAGGATATGATTGGCGCTGGAGTTCGGAGGGAGCATGGAAGCGCTACCGGGAACTGCGCCGTGACTCGCGTGTGGCCGGCAGTTATGCCACTATTGCTTTGGGCGGGATCGTAGCCGGCAGACTTGTTGGAGCCGTGACAGCATTGATTTCCGGTAATCGCTCAAGCGTCACCGAACCGAATCAGGTTTCAGGCTCAGCAGCCGTCCCACTGATTACCATCTATCCCGGAGGAGTCCCTGGATTCAGGATTATCGCCGCAATACGTTGAATACCATTAAGTTGCAGGAAATTCTTTATATCTGACTCGAAAACGCGGCGCTACACGACCTGATAAATTAAACTTAGAAACATCTCTTATACTTCTTTCGAATGCCGGCTATCGGTTAAAAAGCTCTGAGACAGGCCATATAAGCGTTTATGGTGGTCCTTGAACGTCTCTGAGACTTTAAAAACCCTTAAGAAGGCCCAGATAAAATTTAATGCTTTCTTCTTGACGTTTATCGGCAGTGGTAGGTAATCTGTGCCGCATGTGGGGAAAAATGGGTAATTGTGGGTAATTAACAGATTTCCCGTAATCGCTGGTTCCAACAGGCCGGCACCGGCGGCAACGTGGATTCGGGGAGCTTATGTCCGATTTCCTGGGACAATATACTAACTCTATCGACGAAAAGGGTAGAGTGAGCTTTCCGGCCAAGTTCCGACGGGCGGTTAATCCTGAAGCTGAGGATACTTTCGTAATTACTTCAGGCTTCGACCATTGCCTCTTCGTCTATCCCCTGGACGAATGGGAACGGAAATCGGCAACCCTGCGTGAACAGCCTATTACAGATAGTGAAACCCGAAAGTGGAGACGCGTTCTGGCGGCTTTTGCTTCCGAGACCACGTGCGACAAACAGGGGCGGATCAAGATTCCGCAGAACCTGATCGAGTGGGCCTACCTTGAAAAGGAAGCACTGATCACAGGAGCGCTCGACCGGGTTGAGATCTGGAACCCGGACATCTTTGCCCGATACACGGGTGATATCGAAGACAAGTTCGAGGAGCTCGCCGAAGGTCTCCTTTTCTGACAACGGCTATATGGAGGCAGGTGCATATGACATGCAATGAACAGGAAATTCGGGGCGTACGGATTCTACACCTGCAGGGCGAAGTCAGTGCGGTGGCGATGGTGGACCTGGACAACCTTCTGCAGAAGCACCAGGAGAATCATGTCCGAAGACTGATCCTCGATTTCGATGAGGTCGGGGATATCAGCTACCGGGGTGTTGGACTGCTGAGCGAGAGGGCGTTCAGGATGCGTGGAGCAGGCGGTGAGGTCAAAGTAGCCGGTCTTCACGGATCGGTCGCTGACGCCTTCCAGTTCGTTGGAGCCGATCGCCTGATAAACATCTACGAATCATCCCGGGATGCCCTCGCAAGCTTTGGCATTCACGCAGGCGCCTGACCCGGCAAACTGCCGCAGAAGAGAGGTTGATCAGGTTTGTATCACAGACCGGTCCTGGCTGAAACGGCAATCGACTGGCTGGTAACTGACATCGGAGGAAAATACCTGGATGGCACCGTTGGCGGCGGCGGCCATCTGGCTTATTTGCTTGAAAGACTGGGACCGGCTGCCGCGGTTCTCGGACTGGACAGAGACACACAGGCGATCGAAGCAGCCGGTGAAAGAGTCGGGAAGGACAGGAGAGTCAGGCTGAGGAAGGGACTCTACGGAGAGCTGATACATCATGCCGGGCAGGAGGAGATGCTGCCACTCGACGGGATACTGCTCGACCTGGGTGTCTCGTCAAAACAACTCGACGATAGTGACAGGGGATTCACATACCGCAGCGATGCCCCTCTGGATATGAGGATGGATCAGCATTCGGGGTTTGCCGCCGCCGAGCTTCTGGCCACCTGTTCCCTGGAAGAGCTGGTACGCATTTTCCGGGAGGGTGGGGAGGTGCGGGGAGCGGCACGTTTTGCCCGCGCGATAGTGGAGGCAAGACGCAGCAGGCCTTTGCAGAACAGTGCCGAGCTGAGAGGGATTGTAGAGGAACTGGTCCCCCCGCAGCGACAGACGAAGATCCTGAGCCAGATCTTTCAGGCGCTCCGGATAGAGGTTAATGACGAATTGGGCCAGCTCGATGCAGGCCTCGATGCGTCGCTCGATGCACTTCGACCGGGAGGGAGGCTGGTGGTCATCGCCTACCATTCTCTCGAGGATCGGAGGGTGAAGCAGTTTTTCCGCCATATGGCATCGCAGTGCAGATGTCCGCCAGATTTTCCAGTCTGCGTCTGTGGCGGGGCGCCCGATTTGAAGATTCTGACAGGGCGCGTGATCAAGGCCTCCCGGGAGGAGGTAGCAGATAATCCTCGGGCCAGAAGCGCCCGTCTGAGAGCAGTAGAACGTACAGTCACCGGGAGTACCGGGGGGAATCCGGAATGAGCGGGAAGAGAAAGAAGAAAGTGAGCAGCAGGAGAAGAGCGAATCCGGTAAAGGCCTCGACCGGTCGGCTCGGACTGGTTCTCACCGCTGTATTCCTGCTCAGCCTTGCCCACTTGAACGGGATGAACAGGACGCTTGAACTGGCACAGCGTGTCGAAGACCTGCAGAAATCGTGCGATGAGCTTCAACGCAGTGTGGATCGTCTCACTCTGGAAATAGCCGAAGAGAGTGGTGGCGGCAGAGTTGTGGAGCTCGCCCGTCAGCGCCTCGGAATGATCTTTCCCCGGTCACAGACGGAAGTGCTGGTGGTACCGACGGCTGTCACCCGTCGCGGTGGATCTCCCTGGACCTATATAGAAAATGCACTCGCAATGGCCGCCGGGAGCCTGCAGCATCAATTGAGTCCTTCTGCGCAGGCGCGCGAGGCCGCCGCACACGATTCTTCAAGAGGGCCCTGATGTGATCGGCGATGTCCCCCTGCATCGAGGACGTCTGAAACTGATGGCCTTCCTGCTTCTGGCAGGGTGGGCCGGTCTTGTATATCGACTCACCGACATACAGCTTCTCAGAAGCGGTTATTTCAGCGAAAAGGCTGAGCGCCAGTATCACAGGGAGGTGGTGCTTCAGCCGAGCCGCGGCAGGATCGTCGACCGGTACGGACGCCTGCTGGCGGCCGACCGGCTGCTGCATACAGTTGGAGTGTACCCGCGCCTGGTGGAAGATTCTGATGTAGTGGCAGCTATGCTGACCGATCTTCTGGGTGAGGATCGGGAGTACTGGAAAGCGGAAATATCAGCCCACGACAGGTTCTTCTATGCGGCGCGACAGGTGGATCTGGCCTCACAACCACCTCCCTCCCACCTCCTGCCGCAGGGACTGGAGGTCGTTGAGGAGTACCGCAGGGTGTATCCGAGAAGACAGCTTGCCGCCAACGTAATCGGTCATACAGGTATCGACGGCAAGGGTCTCGAAGGACTCGAACTGCAGTACGAGGAAGTATTGAGGGGACAGCCGGGCCTGCTTGTGCAGCAGATAGATGCGACCGGCGCCCCCATTCCGGGAATGGAAGTTCTGCGGGATGAGCCTGTGGACGGAATGACCCTTCGCCTCACTCTCGACGCCGTTATACAGGAAGTGCTTGAGGAGGAACTGGCGTTTGGTGTGGCCGAATCGGATGCCAGAGGGGGTCTCGCCGTGGCACTCGATCCCCGCACAGGTGCTGTCCTGGCGATGGCCAGCTGGCCGACCTATGATCCCAATTATGCCGAGGCAGCAGAGGAGGGTTCACGCAGGAACCGTACGATCACAGATTCGTTCGAACCGGGATCGGTGTTGAAACTTGTTACATTCACTGCTGCATTGGAGGCCGGAGGTTACACTCTGGCAGATACAATCGATGGCGGAAATGGGGTTATACAGGTCGTCGGGTCGGAGATCAAGGATACAAGACCACACGGCCGGATGAGCCTGGGTGAGGTGCTGCAGTACTCCAGTAATGTGGGCACGGTTAAGATCGCCCGCCATGTGGGTCCGAACAGGATGTACAGGTACGCCCGCGATCTGGGATTCGGACAGGTCAGC
>VAPB010212276.1_pt1 | contig 16776 bp, 19 predicted proteins | sample 3395101 | NCBI WGS metagenome assembly VAPB01 (sample SAMN08290433, study PRJNA428436) | hydrothermal vent metagenome | isolation source: Deep-sea hydrothermal vent chimney | place: Indian Ocean: Southwest Indian Ridge | reverse complement strand
AGCCTTCAAATCCCCCCTGCCCCCCTTTTCTAAAGGGGGGAAACACAATAAGCATACATTGATTCATAAGATTTTACCCACACTCTTCCACGATGAGCCTTTATATTTATGCAATTCTTCCTAGTGGGAAGGCATACTGATCCGTTATATCTTTACTAATTTAATATCCTTCATAGGATAATGTTTTGAATTTAATGTCCAGAGATGGAGCTTGTAATAAAAAGCCGATGAAGCAGTGAGGGCATCTGCTATTTCAAGGGCATGGGACTTATTATACTTTCTCAAATACTCTCCAGCCTTCTTCCCTATGTCATCATTTACAAAAAAAGAGTCAAATATGAGGAACAGATTTGATAATACTTTTTCTTCACCTTTTCTCATACCGGCAAATATCTCTGCAATCTGTACAGGTGTCCAGATAAGTGTTACCCCCTCAGTGATAAATCTCTCGATTTCATCTTTTATCCCCGGTACGCCTCTTAACCATTGAATAATAACATCTGTGTCAAGCAGGCACTTATTCAATCCTGAACCTCTTGCGGCGGGTGTCTTTACGCAGTTTTCTCAGATATCTTTCTGAATTAACCATATCTTTTCTGTTTTTCCATATACCTGAGATTTTTTTTGACAGGTCTAATTTATCTATTTTTTCTTTTTTGCCGTATTTCTCGGCTAAAGCCTCACGAACAAGATATGAAATCGTCTTTTTCTTCTGTTTGCTCAGTGCTGTCAGGATGCTGTGCGTGTCTTCATTCAGATATAACTGTGTTCTTTTCATAATGTATATTATACATCATAACAGGAAATATATCAAAAATACCCTTATCTTTTAATCCTGCATATAACAGATAAAAGCCTCTCTGTATTTTCTTTTATATCCCCGGAAAGAATAGCTGAAGCTACTGCGAGAGCGTCTGCTCCTGCTCCCAGGACATCAGGCGCTGTTTCAGGAGTAATGCCGCCTATAGCTACAACAGGAATTTTAATATGCTGTTTTATTTTTTTGAGTGAATTAATACCTTTTGGTTTTCCTGCATCTTTTGTAATAGTTTTGAAGACAGGGCCGAATCCGATATAGTCAGCCCCTGCCCTTTGTGCATCAATTGCCTGCTTCAGGCTGTGGGTAGATATTCCGATGATCCTGTTTTTTCCCAGGATAGTACGTGCTTCATTTAAAGGCATGTCTTCGTGCCCGAGATGCACGCCGTCTGCATCTGCAGCAAGGGCTATATCAATGTGATCATTAATTATCAGTGTTGCTCCATATCTCTGGGCAAGTTTTTTTAAAGAAACTGCCTCTTCAAAAAGCTTTTTCTTTGGGTAGTTTTTTTCTCTCAGCTGGATCATTCTGACCCCGGCATTTAAAGATATTTTGACTGTCTCAATATTGCCAAGGTCTGATACAGTGCTGTCGGTTATAAAGTATAGTTTTTTATAACGGGAGAAGAGATTTTTCAATGTGCTGTTTGCCGCCTGCCTGCCGGTAGGCAGGGCCACCGTTGACAGATCACTGGTAACGGTTTACTTTTTTTTATGATTATACTTTTCAAGGAAATGAGTATTGAAATTACCACTTAAGAAATCAGGGTCATTGAGGATCTTAAGGCAAAAAGGTATTGTGGTCTTAATGCCGTTAATGACAATTTCCCTCAGGGCTCTTTTCATTCGCATAATTGCCTCTTCCCTGTTTTTTCCGTGGGCTATTACCTTTGCAATGAGTGAATCATAATGTGCCGGAACATTCCAGCCTGAATAGATGGCAGTGTCTATCCTTATGCCGGGGCCTGAAGGAGGCATAAATGAAGTAATAGTGCCTGGACAGGGCACAAAGCTTTCAGAGTCTTCAGCGTTTATCCTGCACTCGATGCTATGGCCCAAAAATGAAACGTCGCTTTGTTTAAATGAAAGAGGTTTGTTTGCAGAAAGTTTTATCTGTTCTTTAACTATATCAATGCATGTGATCGCCTCAGTTACGGGATGTTCTACCTGTATTCTTGTGTTTACTTCCATGAAGTAAATATTTTTATCGCTATCAACAATGAATTCAATTGTACCGACGTTTCTGTATCTCATGGCCCTGGCTGCTTTTACGGCAAGCTCACCGATCTTTTTCCTGAACTTTGGGCTGGCAAAGGAAAAAGGAGATTCCTCTATGAGCTTTTGATGTCTGCGCTGTATGGAGCAGTCTCTTTCACCAAGATGGATTACATTCCCCCTGTTGTCTGCAAGCACCTGAACCTCAATATGTCTCATATCAGATATGTATTTTTCAACGTACAGCTCGCCTTTTCCAAATGAGGCAATTGACTCTTTTTGTGCCATATGAAAAGCATTTCCAATATCTTTTTTGTCATGGACTATTCTCATACCTTTGCCGCCGCCGCCTGCCGATGCTTTAAATATCACGGGTGTTTTTATTTTTTGTACTACTTTTAATGCAGCCTCCTCATTTTCGATCGGGCCGTCACTGCCGGGAACAACCGGTATTCCATTGCGCTTCATAGTCTGGCGTGCTTTGGCCTTGTCGCCGCCGAGACGTATGTTTTCAGGAGAGGGTCCGATAAAGGTTATTCCAGAAGTTATACATGCCTCTTCAAAATGAGGGTTTTCAGAGAGAAAGCCATAGCCTGGATGAATCGCCTCTGCATCAGTAATTTCAGCGGCGCTTATAATGGCAGGTATGTTCAGGTAGCTTTGGGAAGAGGAAGCAGGGCCTATACACATGGCTTCGTCAGCCATTTGTACGTGCATAGAGGTTTTTTCAATGTCAGAATAAACAGCAACCGTTTTTATGTCCAGTTCCTGGCACGCCCTTATGATCCTGACGGCTATCTCGCCTCTGTTGGCTATTAGGAGCTTTTTAAACAAACTCATATGTTTTAATACCTGCACCGTGAATTAGCTTAGAAGGTATCATGAGGAAGGCTCTATAAGAAAAAGAGGCTCTCCGTACTCTACAGGGTGTCCGTTATCAACGTGGATTTTAGTTATAGTTCCATCTACATCGCTTTCAATTTCATTCATAAGTTTCATAGCTTCTACGATACAAAGTACCTGTCCTTTTTTGACCTCTGTTCCCACCTCAACAAAAGGCGGAGACTCCGGAGAAGGCGACCTGTGAAAAATACCTACTATAGGTGATGTTACGGTGGCAAGCAAATGGACTTCTTCAGGTTTTTCTTTAATTTCCTGAGCAGGAGCATCAGGTTTTACTGCAGGCCCGGTCTCAGGTGCAGGTACGAAGCCCTCCCTTTTGATTTTAAGCTTTATACCGTCTCTCTCAATAAGGATCTCTGTAACATCGGATTCCTTCAAAAGGTCCATAACCTGTTTTATTTCATCAAGGTCCATTATTCAGCCTTTCGTAATTGCAAAATAAAGATTGCAAAATATAAAGTGAAAAATTAATGTATTCCTTATTTTATATTTTGAAATTTGCATTTTTAATTTTAACTAGAAACAAATAAGATTTTAAGTAAACCCCTTATTTTGCATTTTGAAATTTGCATTTTTAATTTTAACTAGAAACCCTCTCTACGTATTCAGAAGTACGGGTGTCAATTTTAATTATATCTCCCTCGTTGATATGAAAGGGGACTTTTACTGTTAGCCCTGTTTCAAGCTCTGCAGGCTTACTGCCGCCGCTGGCTGTATCCCCTTTTACCCCAGGATCGGTTTTAACAATTTTCAGTTCAACAAAAATAGGGATCACAACGGTCAGCGGAGAGTTGCCGTAATAAAGGATCTTTACCTGCATATTTTCTTTTACGAATTTCTTACTGCTGCCGAGCTGTTCAGGATTTAATGGAAGCTGTTCATAGGTTTCCATGTCCATGAAATAGTACAAGTTGTCCTGATTATAGAGATACTGCATTGACCTCTCTTCAAGGTTTGGGGGAGGGAATTTTTCACCACCCTTAAATGAGTCATCAAATATACTGCCTGTTATGAGGTTTTTCAGCTTTGTCCGTACGATCGCACCGCCCCGACCCATCTTGTGATGCTGGAAGTCCAGTATTTCATGGGGAGCACCCCTATATTCGATTTTTGTACCCCTTCGGAAGTCACTCGTTGATATCATATATCATCCCTCTATTATTTTTAGTTTTTTCGGCAGTGATGTTAATACCTCAGTGCCTGTCTTTTTTGCTATGACCATATCCTCAATTCTCACCCCGCCAAGCTCAGGCATGTAGATGCCCGGCTCAAGAGTGAATACCATTCCATCCCTTATCCTGTTTTTATTATTCCATGAAATAAAAGGCTTTTCATGTACATCCAGGCCGATCCCGTGTCCTGTACTGTGCCCGAAATTATCGTCATAACCTTTTTGCTTAATAAAGTCCCTTGCAGCATAGTCAATGAATGATGCCTTTACCCCCGGTTTTACAGATGCCAGGGCCTTTTTCTGTGCATCAATGACCACAGAGAACATTTCAAGATGCTTCTCTGAAAAACAGCCTTTTATAGCGACCATCCTTGTCATGTCCGAGTAATAGCCCCCGCTTTCACCCCCCCAGTCAAAAAGGATAAGATCACCCTTTTTGAGCATCCTGTTGGTTGGTTTTGCATGAGGAAGGGCTGATGTTCGACCAGATGCTACTATAACTCCAAATGGCACTATTTTGCAACCTTCTTCCTTCAGTAATCCTTCAAGTTTAATTGCAAGTTTCCGTTCGGTAGTGCCCGATTTTATAAAAGGCTGCAGTTTACGGAATGCGCTTTCAGCTCTCCGGACAGCTTTTTTTATATGAAGGAGCTCATCAGGATTCTTTATTATCCTCAGGTCTTCAACAGTACCTGTTAATGGCTTAAGACGGATCTTCCTGCCAAGGAGTTTTTTGTACATCTGAAAGGTCATATTGTGGTCCTCAAATCCAAGTTTTTTTATTCCATACTTTTCAGCAAGTTTTTTAATAGTAAGAGTTCTTTCTGCTTTTTCTATTTCGATATCAAACCCTTTAATTTCTTTTTCAGCCTGCTCCTGATAGCGGAAATCAGTGATAAAAACAGAATGTTTTTTTGTAACAATTAAAAGACCTGAAGAACCGGTAAATCCGGTAAGATAAAAAATGTTTTTAAGGTCAGTGATCAGGATCCCGTCAACTCCTGAACTTTTGAGACGTTTCCTGAGGATCGCTTTATTTTGCATTTAAGATGTAAGAGACAGCCCTAAGTCCAAGAAGGTAACTTTGAGGTCCGAACCCTGAGATCTGACCTGCGGCTTCCGGGGCGATCAGAGATTTTTGACGAAATTCTTCTCTCTCGTGAATGTTTGAAAGGTGTACTTCAATAGCAGGTATTTTAACAGCTGCAATTGCGTCTCTGATAGCAATGCTGGTATGTGTATATGCGGCAGGATTGATCAAGATCGCTTTGTGATCATTTGAATTCTGTATTAGATCAACGATCTCACCCTCATGATTAGACTGATGGATTGTAAGCTCAAGCCCCAGTTCGGCAGCCAGGCTGTTGAGGGATTTATTTATTTCATCCAGTGTCTGGGACCCGTAAATGGAGGGTTCCCTTGAACCTAAAAGGTTAAGATTTGGACCGTGAATAACCAGAACTTTCATATACTTTCTCCTGAGATAGTTTAAATTGTAAAAGTTATCTTATCTGTTAGTATTATCTTTTTTATCCGTAATTTTCATGAGCATTTTAAGTTCTTCGCATCTTTGCGAAATGCGTTTATTACCGGGGTCAGATAAAAGCAGCTCTTTATAAACGTTCATTGCCTTGTCGTAGAGTCCCTGGGTTATGAATATGTCTGCCATTGTGTCGGTTGGCATTGATATAATTATTCTGTCATTTGTCGGTTTTGAAGAAACTGGCTTTTCACTAATGTCTGCTTTGGCAGTATGATGAGAAACATGGGCCTCACCTGATTTTTTGGATTTTTTCCTGCGTTTTTTTCTCTTTCCCTGCCTGGTGGAATGGTCATTATCGGTTTTTTCTGACTTTTCCGTGTTAGTATCTATGGCAATAGGAAATTCCCTGATAGGTGCAAGCTTTTCAGGTATTTCTAATGGAGATTCAGAGGCATCAGTTTTTTTATCAATATCTTTTGAGGCTGTCACTGTCTTTTCAGCAGGACTTTCCTTAGTTTTAGCATCTTTTTCCACGGCTGTATCTACGGTCTTCGGAGAATCAGAATCTTTATCAACAGATGTAGAAGGCGTTTCAGTTTTTCCGCTGCCTTCATCAGAAGACTCAAGGGCGTTAATAATTTCCAAGGCATCATTGTCATTGGGATTAAGGAACAGAACAGCCCGGCATTCTTCGGTCGCTCTGTTAAAATCTTTCAGCTGATAGTAGATGTTAGCGAGCTTTCTGTGAGCAAAAAGGTTGTCAGGGATCTGTTCTGTTACTTTTTCGAACTCCTCCTGTGCTTCGCTGAGCATTTTTTTATCAAAATAAATTTTACCAAGGGCTACTCTGGCGCTTGTATAGTCAGGCCTGTTTACGAGCGCACCAAGGAGCAGGTTTATAGCTTCCTCAACCCTCCCCCGTTTTTTATATTCCTCGGCAAGGGGGACAAAAAACTTTGAAAGAGGGTCTTTCTCAAGTTTTTTCTTTAGTTTTTCTATTTCGTCATTAGTCATGTTTTTTTAGAAAATTTAAATTAGTCCTTTGTATTTTTTAACCTTCAAGTATGTCAAATGTCAAGCACACGGTCCTTTCAGTGTTTGCCGGAAATCTGCAAAATTTTATCGAGTATTATGTCAGCGACTTCATCTTTTTTCATTAAGGGATAATCCGAAGTGTTTTTTTTATCAATGATAGTGACAATGTTTGTATCAACATCAAAACCAGCACCCTTTTTGGTTATATCATTGAGAACGATAAAATCCAGATTTTTTTCTTTTAGCTTGGCTTTTGCTTTTTTTGTACCCGGCCCTGTTTCCGCTGCAAAACCAATGATTGTACGTCTGCCTTTTTTTCTTCCGATCTTCTTAAGTATGTCGGATGTTTTTTGCAGGTTAATGGTTGTTTTACCGGTTTTTGGCAGCTTAGTTACAGGTGATGATGAAGGAGAAAAGTCAGAGACAGCTGCAGCCATAATTACTGAAGTTGACCTGTGAAAATGTTTTAAAAGTGCTTTTTCCATCTCAACAGATCTTTCAACAGGTATAAACAATACCTCTTTAGGAGGTTTCAGCGATGTCGGCCCGCTTATGAGGGTCACGTCAGCACCCCTCCTGAGAGCGGCTGATGCAATTGCAAAACCCATTTTTCCTGAGGAGCGGTTCGAAAAATATCTTACAGGGTCCAGTGGTTCACGTGTTGGACCGGCAGTGACCAGTATCTTGTGGCCTGAAAGGTCTCCAGGGCCCAGAAGGGTTTTAACAGCCTCAATTATGTCAGGTACTTCAGCCATTCTGCCAGCCCCTTCTTCTCCGCATGCAAGACTACCTGACTCTGGGCCGATAAAATTAAACCCTTCCTTTTTGAGTATCCTGATATTCCTTTGAAAAATGGAATTTTGATACATCCTTGAGTTCATTGCAGGTGCTATAAGAAAAGGCCCCCTATGTACCAGACAGGCTGTGCTTAAAAGATTATCAGCTATTCCACAGGAAATTTTACTTATAGTATTGGCAGTGGCTGGAGCAATAAGAAGAAGATGTGCGTCTTTTGCGAGGCTGATATGTTTTAATTCTCTGTCAAACAGGTCAGTGCAGACTCTTTTCCCAAGAACAGATTCAAAAGAGAGAGGCTGAATAAAGCGGCATGCCGATTCTGTCATTATTACTGTGACCTCGGCGCCTTCCTCAACCAGTCTTCTGGAGAGGTCAATTGATTTATAAGCGGCTATACTGCCTGTGATACCCAGAAGGATATTTTTCCCTTTAAGCACTTTTATGAGCCTTTTTCAGGAAAGATTTCCTCAATAGTGTGCCTGTCTTCTTTTTCCCCTTTTTCGTTCAGATAGACTTTAAGGTCCTTCTCAAGTTCTGACAGGTCTTCAGGAAGCGATTCTTTCTGTTTAGCCTCATCCATCATACCTTCAAAAGTAAGCTTCCCGGCTTCCTCTTTGGCTTTGGTTGCAGCATCACCGGTAAGTACACTTAAAGATCCGGATACGACCTCTTCAAGAGCTAGTGTGGTCAATTTTTGTGCCTTTGATTGAATTGAAGGCTGGGCACCCTGGAACAAAGATCTGGCCCTTTTAACAACTGCTATGGCAAGTCTGTAGCGGCCGTCAATTTTTTTTCTGTCGAATTCAACAGGTAACGAAATTAAATCCATTTTTTCCTCCTCTTATATTTTTATAATCTTTGTATTGATATTTTCTGTTCTGAGTCTTATTGCTATAACTATGCTCTCGAGTTCTCTAAACGCCCTGTTAAGTTTGTCGTTTATAATAATATAATCATAACATTTATAGTCAGCAATCTCATCTTTGGCCCTTTTGAGCCGGTTTTTAATTTCCTGTGTTAAGTCTGACTTCCTGCCTCTGAGCCTCTGCTCCAAAACCTTCATTGAAGGAGGAAGTATAAAGATGGAAACGGCATTTTTAAAAATGCGTTTGATCTGTTTGGCACCCTGGGTGTCCACGTCCAGAATTATATCATAGCCTCTTTTGCTCATTTTAAGCAGTCTCTTAATGGACGTTCCATACAGGTTTCCGTGAACTACTGCCCACTCAGCAAACTCTCCTTTATTGACCATGGTCATAAACCTTTTATTACTTATAAATGTATAGTGAACATTCCTTATCTCGTCCTTTCTGGGTACTCTGGTTGTATAGGATACGGAATGTATGAGCCGGGGAACAGAGACCGTCAGTTTCCGGCAGAGTGTTGTTTTTCCTGTGCCTGACGGTGCAGAGACAATAAAGAGTTCTTTATCGAGGGACAGTTCTCCTGACATTTTATTCTTTTGCGTCATTTTTATCCATTGAAAGGAATCTTTGTGTTATTGTTTCAGCCTGAAGGGCAGAGAGAATTATATGGTCACTGTCTGTAATAATTATTGACCTGGTTTTCCGGCCCTGTGTTGCATCTATCAATTTTGCCCGCTCTCTGGCCTCTTCACGCATTCTTTTAATAGGAGAAGAACCTGGAGAAACAATTGCTATTATCCTTGCGGCAGAAACAACATTACCGAAACCGACATTAATAAGGCCTGATCCCCTTTTAGGTGTTTTCATTAAGTAAGATAACTTGTATTTGTCTTAAGAGTTTTTATTCCGTTATAAACTTGTACGCCTAAGGCGTGAACGAAAATCTTAAAATGAGATTTACCCGGTTAGAATGACTAAAGTCTTCTAACGAGGGTTATCCCATTAGAAATATCACTTTCTAACGGGGCTTACTGGAGGTTCTGCGTCTGCTCCCTGATTTTTTCCAGTTCATGTTTCATTTCAATGATCAATGCGGATATTTCAGTGTTAGCAGCTTTGGCACCAATCGTATTTATTTCCCTGTGCATTTCCTGTGCGAGGAAGTCTATCTTTTTGCCTATGATATCGCTGCCGTTAAAAACATTTCCAAAATGCTTGAAGTGACTTTTTAATCTGACAATTTCCTCAGTTATATCTGATCTCTCTATCAAAATAGCTGCTTCCTGAATTATACGGGACTCATCTGTCAGAATATTTTCTAATAAGGCTTTTAATTTATCAGCAAGAACATCTTTGGCATTTAAAATAAACTCTGCTCTTTTTTCTTCAATGCCGGCCAGATGGGTTTTAAGGAAGTTCAGTCTTTTGGTAATATCATCAATAAGATATTTGCCTTCTTCAACCCTCATATTTTTTAGTTCATTAAGAGCTTCAAGAAGAGCTTTCTGAAAAGCCATGACTTCAACTTCAGATTCTTCAATCTCGAAGATCTCCGGTCTTGAAGCAAGGATATCCATTCCGATATCGTCAGGAATTGAAAGCTCTTTTTTTAAAGATAAAAGTGCATGATAATATTCTTTTGCGAGAGGTATGTTCACCTTTAATTTAATTTCGTCTTCTCCGGTTTTTGATGTGAATATATCGAAACGTCCCCGCTGAAACATTTTTTTTATAAGACTTCTGATCTCAGGTTCGAAGTAGTAAAGATAAGGAGGGACGTTTGTCTGAATATATAAGTTCCTGTGGTTGGAGGAACGTACTTCAACCTGGAAATTACCGGATACTCCCTTTCCGTAACCTGTCATTGACTGAATATCCATAGATGATGACTATAAAATAGTTAAGTAAATAAGTCAATTTTATAAGACCGTTATTGGTTAATCGCTTGCCCGCCAGTCAGTTTGGAGGGTTATTAGTTATTTGAAAAGAACTTAAAACACAAAGTATTTTTTTGATGAATACAAAATCATGTAGAGGGGAAATTTCTAAAGAGATGTTGTTGTTTGTACGAATAACGGATAACGAATTCAGACCAGCACTCCGATTTCTTCTTCAACGAATACAGGCGTATCGTTCTCTAATATAACCTTTATCTTTTTAGTGTTTTTAAATCTTCCTTTAAGTATCTCTTCAGAAAGAGGATCTTCAATACTTTTCTGTATGGCCCTTCTCATCGGACGTGCACCATATGATAACTGATAATTATTTGTAATTAGCCATTCTGCCACGTCTTTGCTCAGTTCAACAGCAAGATCCTGATCAAGCAGCTGCTTATTGAGTTCATTAATAAGCAGGTCAACGATCTTAAGAAGGTGTTCATTTTCAAGCGGGTGAAAGACCATGATTTCATCAACCCTGTTTAAAAACTCGGGATTAAAGGTCTTTTTGAGCTCGTTTAATACGTTGTCCTTGATCTTCTTATAGGTATTGTCCCATGTTGGTTTTTGGAATCCGAGCGGAGCCGAGTTTTCAGTGAATCTTGTGCCAAGATTAGAAGTCATTATTATTACTGTATTCCTGAAGTCAACTTTTCTTCCGAAATTGTCTGTGAGCACTCCTTCATCGAGAACCTGCAGCAGAATGTTGAAGACATCAGGATGCGCTTTTTCGATCTCATCAAAGAGAACTACAGAGTAAGGCCGTCTGCGTACAACTTCTGTTAACTGTCCGCCCTCATCGTAGCCGACATACCCAGGAGGCGCACCGGTAAGGCGGGAAACATTGAACCGCTCCATGTACTCAGACATATCAATCTTGATAAGAGAGTTTTCATCATTGAACAAAAATTCAGCCAAAGCCTTTGCGAGCTCAGTTTTTCCTACACCGGTAGGCCCAAGTAAGAAAAACGAACCTATAGGTCTTTTACGGGACTTTAAACCTGCCCGCGATCTTCTTATTGCCTTTGATACTGCTTTTACGGCTTGGTCTTGAGCAATGATCCTCCTGTGAATTTCTTCTTCCATCCGGAGAAGTTTTTCAGATTCTTTTTCTTCCAGTTTGGAAAGAGGTATACCTGTTATTTTAGAGACTGTATAAGTAATATCGTCTTCGTTCATTAAAGGTATATCTTTCTGCTGATTTTCCCGCCATTTGTTATAAAGCTCATCATAAAGGCTCTTTGCTCTTTCTTCTTCTTTCTTTACAAAAGCACCTTTTTCAAAATCATGAAGCTTCACGTACAGATTTTTTTCTTTAGTAAGTCTCTTAAAGTCTTTTTCTATCTCCTTGAGCTCCGGAGGCATTGTGAACTTTCTAAGCTTGATCCTGGCACCTGATTCATCCATAACGTCTATAGCCTTGTCCGGCAGGAACCTGTCAGCGATATATCTGTCAGCCAGATGCACACACGCCTCTACAGCCTTGCTGCTTATCTTGACCCTGTGGTGGACTTCGTACTTGCTCTTAAGCCCTTTTAATATCTTTACAGTCTCTTTAAGTGTAGGCGGTTTTAGGAACAAAGGCTGAAAACGTCTCTCCAGAGCACCGTCCTTTTCTATGTATTTTCTGTATTCACCTGGTGTGGAGGCCCCTATGCATTGTATCTCACCCCTGGAGAGTGCAGGTTTAAGCATGTTGGAGGCATCAATAGATCCCTCTGCAGCACCTGCGCCTACCAAAGTATGAAGCTCGTCAATGAAAAGGATTACATTGGTGGCCTGTGAGATCTCCTTCATAACCAGCTTAAGCCTTTCCTCAAATTGTCCCCTGTATTTTGTACCGGCTATAAGAGCACCCAGGTCGAGGCTGATTATCCTTTTGTTATGAAGGTTTTCCGGAATGTCCTCAGAAACGATCTTTTGTGCCAGGCCCTCAACAATGGCTGTCTTACCGACTCCGGATTCACCAATGATTACCGGGTTGTTTTTAACTCTTCTGCCGAGTATCTGCAGAACTCTCTCAATTTCTGTTTCTCTGCCTATTACAGGGTCAAGCTTGTTTTCCTTGGCAAGAGAAGTAAGGTCTCTGCCGAATTCATCAAGAGCCGGGGTGTGTCCTTTTTTGTTTCTTGCTGAATTGTGTTGTCCGCGCAGGGCGATGTTTATGGTAAGCTGACGCGCGCTTAAAAGGTTTGCTCCGAGACTGCGCAGTATTTTACCTGCAATGCCCTCTTCTTCCCTTATTAAGCCTATAAGAAGATGTTCACTGCCTATATAGCTGTGGCCTAACAGACGCGCTTCCTCAACCGCCAGTTCAAGGACCTTCTTTGCCCTGGGGGTAAACGGTATATCTCCAAATGTAGGAACGCTTGAACCGGATGGGAGGTTTCTTTCTACTTCTATTCTTAATTCTTCAGCAGATAATCCCATCTTTTTCAGGATTATCATGGGAAGGCTGTCTTCTTCTCTCAGGAGGGCCAGGAAGAGATGCTCTGTACCCAGATAATCATTCTGTCTTTTCTCAGCTTCTTCCTTTGCATAAATTATAACCTTCCGCCCTCTATCGGTAAATTTTTCAAACATTTTCCCCTCTTAAATTTAATATATCCTTATCGATTGTGTATTGTCAAGACAAGAGAGGGTTTGAAGTATCAGGATGTGCGCGGATTGCGAAATTCGGATCGTGGAATTATGGAAAATCTGAAGTTTAAAAAGTGTTCTGTTAAGGCATATTTTTTTTAGTGATTTTACTGTTATAAAACAATTCCTTGATCTCTTCCATGAATTCTTTTATATCTTTGAACTGCCTGTAAACAGAGGCGAACCGCACATAGGCTACCTCATCAAGGCCTTTTAGCCCGTCCATTATTTCTTCTCCTATCCTGGAACTGGCGATCTCTTTTTCCCCGAGTTCCTGGAGCTTTTTCTCAATTCTTTTAACAAAGGCTTCGATTGTTTCAACGCTAATTGGCCTTTTTTCACATGCCTTCTCAACGCCGTGAAGTATTTTTTGCCGGTCGAAAGGTTCACGCCTGCCGTCTTTTTTTATTACAACAGGAAGGATTTCCTCGATTCTTTCGTAGCTTGTGAAGCGTCCTTCACATTCAAGACACTCACGTCTTCTTCTTATTACATCACCGTCCTTGCTTAAACGCGAGTCAATGACCTTGTCTTCTATATGTCCGCAAAAAGGGCAATTCATAACAAATCAGTGATAAAAGGATAGAGAGATTATGAGATTTAAAATTATTATTGTAAAATTAACATTAAACATTTTTAATTGATAATTGATAATTGACAATTGTTTAATTGTTATTTTTCTATATCTTCATAAATTTTAAACTTTTTGCATAATTTGGAAACTTTTTCTTTAACCTTTGCAGAGACTGAACTGTTATCAGGAGAGTTGAGGACCTGTGACACCATGTTTGCGATCATAACCATTTCAGGCTCCTTCATTTTCCGGCTGGTAACTGCAGGGGTGCCGAGCCTTATCCCGCTTGTTATGGCTGCAGGCTTGTCATCATAAGGGATAGAGTTTTTATTTACCGTTATTCCAGCAAGGTCGAGCAATGTTTCTGCCTCTTTGCCCGTCATAGATTTTTCGGTAAGGTCTATGAGCATTAGATGTGTATCAGTGCCGCCGGATATAACCTTAAAGCCTTTTTCGATCAAAGTATCAGCCAGTTCTTTAGAATTTCTGACTATCTGGATCTGGTAATCCTTAAAATCATCTAAAAGGGCTTCCTTGAAAGCAACTGCTTTTGCAGCAATTACATGTACGAGAGGCCCGCCCTGGATTCCCGGGAAAATCATTTTATCGATTGCATTTGCATATTCGGCTTTGCACATTATCAAACCGCCTCTGGGGCCTCTTAGTGTTTTGTGGGTAGTAGTAGTTATAAAATCTGCGTAAGGCACAGGGGAAGGATGAAGACCGGAAACGACAAGTCCGGCAGTATGTGCAATATCTGCTAGCAGGTATGCATTGACCTCTTTGGCTATGTCGGAAAAAATCTTGAAGTCAATAGCCCTTGAATAAGAACTGGCTCCTGCAAGGATCATTTTAGGTTTGTGTTTTTTTGCGAGCTTTCGAACTTTATCATAATCTATGAGGCCTGATTTCTTATCAACACCATAGAAAAATGATTTATAAAAAATACCTGAAAAATTCACAGAGAACCCGTGCGAGAGATGTCCGCCGTGGCTGAGGTTCATTCCCAGTATTTTATCCCCCGGTTTCAGGAAAGCAAAATAAACTGCCATGTTTGCCTGTGTTCCTGAATGGGGCTGGACATTTGCATGCTCGACTCCGAAAAGTTCTTTTGCCCTGGAGACAGCTAATGACTCAACTACGTCAGCATATTCACAACCGCCGTAATAGCGTTTATGAGGATAACCCTCTGCATACTTATTTGTGAATACAGAACCCTGTGTCTCGAGAACAGCTCTGCTGGCATAGTTTTCAGATGCAATAAGTACGATCTTATTCTTTTCGCGTTCTATCTCTTTAATTACAGCGTCGTAAATTTCGGGATCAAGCTTTTTTAATGCATGCATATTTATTGACATTTTTGTTTGGCCTCGATCGTTTTTATTTTCTCAAGTCTTTTTTGATGACGTCCGCCTTCAAATGGGGTATTGAACCATGTTCTGACTATTTCAACGGCAGTGTTGTTGTTTATGATCCTGCCGGCCAGTACCAGTATGTTTGCATCGTTATGCAGCCTGCTCATTTTTGCAGAAATATTTTCATTGCACAGAGCGGCTCTTATTCCTGGAAGTTTATTTGCAACAATGGACATGCCGATCCCTGTGCCGCAAATAAGAATACCGCGTTCGAAATTACCTTTTGAAATCTCTAAAGCCACTTTTTCACCGAAATCCGGATAGTCAACAGACTCTGGGTCTGAAGTACCGAAATCTGTGAGTTCAATGTGCAGCTCTTTGAGAACCGGAAGTATCTCTCTTTTTAAATCAAGACCGGCATGGTCAGACCCTAATGCAACTTTCATTTAGACCTCGAAATATTTATGGAGTTCATTTACTGAAGTAGTATGAAAAAAATCCACAAAACAAAGCGTCATCCAATTTCCTTTAAGCCAAATGGAGAGAACCTGTTAAAGGATAAAATATATTATCAACCTTATGTTTGTAAGTCAAGGAGACGGTGGCACCGAGAAAACTGTATTTGACAAAGACGGTTAATTACCAAATAATATTACCGTGTCCAGAGTTTTAATAACAGGATTACTCCGAGTTTAAGGCTTTTTTTATGAAAAAATTTATTGATGGAATTGAGAAAATAAAGAAAAAGTTCCCTTATCCTGTTCTTGCGATCGGAAACTTTGACGGGGTGCATATCGGACATCAGACTATTTTCAGGATGCTTTCCGAGAGGGCCAGGAAGAAGAACGGAACATCGATTGTATGCACGTTTGAACCTCATCCACTCAGGATAATAGCCCCTGAAAGAGCACCCAGGCTTCTTACTCCTTATAAGGATAAGGTAAACCTGATAAGGTCATATGGTATTGATGTAGTAATTTGTGTGAACTTTACTAAGGAGTTTGCAAGCATTAAGGCAGAGGATTTTGCAAAAGAGGTCCTCTCTAAATCTATAGGAGTAAAAGAGATCTATATCGGTGCTAACTACAGATTTGGCAAAGGAAGGAAAGGTTCTCCCGAACTTCTTGAAGAACTGGGCAGGGACCTTGGGTTTAAGGTCAAGGTAATAGATGATATTAAACTAAAGGGAGTTCCTATAAGCAGTTCAAAGATAAGAATACTTATTGCCAAAGGAAGGATCGAGGAGGCCAAGGTCTTTTTAGGAAGGAACTATTCTGTTATTGGTATTGTGATTGAAGGAGCTAAAAGGGGAAAGAGCCTCCTTGATATACCGACAGCCAATATAGCAGTGTTTAATGAACTGCTCCCAAAGGACGGAGTTTATGCTGTTAGAGTTGATTTGGACGGTAAGATCTATGGCGGAGCGGCAAATATTGGCTATAAACCTACTTTTGAGGATAAAAAGTTCAGCTTCGAAGTTCATATATTTGATTTTGACGATAAGATCGTAGGTAAGAACCTGAGAGTGGATTTTATTAAAAGAATAAGGGATGAGATGAAATTCTCTGGTGCTGAGGAACTCAAAGAGCAGATGAAAAAGGATATAGACCTTATCAGGCAGATAGTGGCTTAGAAGTCTTAAAGTGCACAAGTTAAGAGTTGCTTGTACAGTATGGGATTTCATCCCATACCCAGAACTGGGGTTGCGCACCCCAGACCCGCAGAGATACTTAAATATTTTTTATGGGTGTTTCACCCCATACCCTACCCGAGTCGATTCGACCAAAGAAAGGTGCCCCGTGATTGCTTCTGCACCATGAGCCCACCTTCGAGGTGGGCTTGGTTTAGGCGGATTTCTGAAAAACCTGCTAAAAACCCTAAAATATTACTACAGAGGTACAAAATTCGTTAGTTAGAGCCTTGAAATGCCTATTAAATTAGCATACAATATAATACTTGCGTGTTTAATTTGCTTACATT
>VAPB010283328.1_pt1 | contig 16789 bp, 16 predicted proteins | sample 3395101 | NCBI WGS metagenome assembly VAPB01 (sample SAMN08290433, study PRJNA428436) | hydrothermal vent metagenome | isolation source: Deep-sea hydrothermal vent chimney | place: Indian Ocean: Southwest Indian Ridge | reverse complement strand
ATGTTCTTTTTTTGCATTTTTTTCTTGACATTGTTTTCTTTTTGTTATATAAATATATTAGTGAGTTATGTTAGACAAACTTTTTACATCAGGGATAAGGGCTGACATTATGTCACTTCTCTTCAATAGTCCCGAGGAAAAGTTTTACGTACGCGAGATAGCTCGACTCGTTTTAAAAAACCCCTCTGGAGTAAAAAAGGAGCTGGACAAACTTGAAGCAATGAAAATTGTTGAGAGTGAAAAGGAAGGCAATCTTAAATACTTTCAAGTCAACAAGAACTCTTCCCTGTTTCCCGAACTAAAAGGATTAATAGCCAAATCATTGGGCCTGCCTGGCGCACTTAAATCCGTTCTGAAGGCTTCAGATGCAAAGAGAGCGTTTATTTATGGCCCGTATGCGGGTGATTCCAATTTTCCCACAATTGATCTTTTTATAGTCAGTGATTCCAATCATATCGGAAAAAACCTCAGAGATGTTGAGAAGAGATTCGGCAGAGAGATCCATTTCACAGTAATGTGTGATTCTGAGTATAGATCTAAAAAAAAATCGGGAGACCGCAGACTGAAAAAACTATTAAACGCAAAAAAGATTTTATTGCTGGGTAGATTATAAATCAAGTTTATTCCCATTAAATGGGAGTAGAAAGGGGGTGAAAAAGAATGGCCGCCAAGAAAAAAGCCGCTGCAAAGAAAAAGAAGAAGGCAGCTCCAAAGAAGAAAAAAGCTGCTAAGAAAAAGAAAAAAGCTGCTAAGAAAAAGAAAAGAAGATAAAACTCTTTTAGAGTTTTGCAGCTCTGCTGCCTGCGTTTCGGAAGTCCGGACCGCAGGCAGTTTTTTTTGTCATTTATCAGTGAGCAATGATGAAAAACAGGCCGGTAATGCCCTTAATCCGTATTTTCAAAAAGAAATATTTCATGGGAAGAGCGAGATACGCATTCAGGGTCAAAATTGGAAATCAGATCCAGGAGGAGCAAATAACCGTTACTGCAATAAAAACATCGGCATCATATCTGCATGGTCAGCTCTCGTGGAGATTCGGCCTTACGAGGAGCTGATACAAATTCCCATGAATCTGAAAAAGTAAGAAGTTTTCTCAGAAGTTTTATATTAAGAGTATGTCCCGCCCTGTTGGCGATTATATGTCCATAAATAGGATAGCCGAGAAGTGAAATGTCTCCGACAGCATCTAATATTTTATGTCTTACAAATTCGTTCTTGAACCGCAGATCGTTCTTGTTGAGAATTCCGCTGTCACCTACAACAATAGCGTTATCCAGAGAACCCCCTTTGGCCAATCCTCTGGACCTTAGCATCTTGACATCCTTCAAAAAGCCAAAAGTCCTGGCAGGAGCGATCTCTTTAATAAAACCTTCTTCTGTAATATCTATGCTGAATTTCTGCTCTCCAAAAGACGGATGGTTGTAATCAACATTGAATGACATTTTTATTCCTTCATATGGTACCACCGAAATTTGGCAAGGACCCTCAACAACAGAAACCTGCTTTAAAATCCTTATGCAGGAAACCTTACTGGCCTGCTGCGCAACTACACCATTTTTCAGTATTTTTTGAATAAAGTAAAACGCGCTTCCATCCATTATGGGAATTTCAGGGCCGTCAAGCTCAATAAACGCATTGTCAATGTTAAGGCCGGCCAGCGATGCCAAAATGTGCTCAACTGTACCTACTTTGACGCCATCGTACGCCAGAGTGGTGGCAAAAGTAGTGTCTGATACCAATTCCAGGGAGGCCTTGATCTGAACATTGTTCCTGTCAGTTCTGACGAAAAATATGCCGGTATCTCTTGGGGCAGGCTTGAGTCTCATATTTATGAGCCTGCCGGTATGAAGACCCACCCCTCTTATAATAATCTCGTTCCTTATTGTATTCTGATAGCGCATACGTGCATACATAAAGCAAATTACATGCCAGAATGGTTTTCTCTTAAAAAACAAGGGGCTGAGTTTTGAACTGTATCGTTTAAACTATTAATATGTATCTATTTTACCCTCTATCCACCTGCCCGCCGACAACTATGTCCGGGATCCTTACGGTTGGCATTGCATCGGCGACCGGAACTCCCTGCGAATCTTTACCGCAGGTACCTATAGAAAAGCCGATATCACTGCCCACCATGTCGATTGATTTAAGAACCTCAGGCCCGTTACCTATCAAAGTTACCCCTCTGACAGGCTCTGCGACCCGGCCCTTTTCTATTATATAGCTTTCAGAGACTTCAAATACGAACTCCCCGGTGACTGTATTAACCTGGCCTCCCCCCATTTTCTTGACAAAGAGCCCTCTGTTTACCGATCTTATTATTTCCCGCGGATCAGTTTTTCCAGGTGCGATATAAGTATTGGTCATTCTGGGTATAGGCCTGCTCTCGTATGACTCCCTTCGTCCGTTGCCGGTGGAAACCACTTTATCCTTCAAAGCTGTTAATTTGTCGTACATAAACCCCTTAAGAGTTCCGTCCTCAACTAAAACCGTTTTCTGAGACAACACTCCCTCATCATCAAACCTGAATGATCCCCTCCTTCCCTGCAAGGTAGAATCATCTACAACCGTTATCAGCGGTGAAGCTATATCCTGCCCTATCTTATTGGAATAGACTGATAACCCCTGCTGGGCAAGATCAGCTTCCAGACCATGGCCCACTGCCTCATGGATCATAGTCCCCCCGGCTTCAGAAGAAATTACAACAGGCATTCTGCCGCCGGATATTTTCCGCGCGCTTAGCATTGCCACAGCTCTTTGCGAAGTACTGCGGGCTATGTCCTCAAATGAATATTCCTCAAACAGTTCAAAACCTGTCAGTCCTCCAAGCGGTTCATAAGCAGTCTGAAGAACAGATCCTTCAGCAGCAACAACCTGTATAAGTGCAACTGTATGGATACGTTCATCTTCAGCAACCACACCATCTGAAGATGCCACATAAACATGCTGAATGGAGTCTCTGTAGCTGACTGTAACCTGTTTGATTTTTTGACTGACAGCCCGGGCTGTTTCATTGGCTTTTTTCACAATATGGACCTTTTTTTCCATGCCGATACCCTGCGGGTTAAGCCTTATTTTAAAATCAGTCTCGGGGTTGACCTTCTTTAAATCGACAGATACATCTTTTTCCTCCTTTACCGCAATGCTCACCGAACCGGCAAGGCCAAGCAGAGAATCTACTGTAAAATCATTACTGTATGCATAAGCAGTTCTGTCTCCATAAATAACCCGGATACCAATTCCGGTATCAAAACCCGAAATAACCTTTTCAATTTTATCGTCTTCAAGCTGTATCGATGAATGAGATCTGTTTTCAACATAAACATCCGCAAAATCCCCGCCTTTTGATAGAGCTTTCTTTATGATCTTTTCCGCAAGTTCATCTGATATTTTATTCATTCGTCACCATGTTAATGTGATCCGGCACATAAATGTTATACAGTTTCAGAAGAGAAGAAAATAAGCTGAGAGTTTATTATACTAAATAAAAAAGAATTTCGTACCAATACAAATTACAGCCTGACTCTGTGTAATTACTTCGTAAAAACAGGTATAATCAACATAACTGGAGAAAAGATATGGCAAAAATCGGGCTGATCGGCGGGAGCGGTCTATACAATATAAAGGGGCTTGTTATAAAAAAAAGGAAAAAAATAATCACCCCTTTTGGAAAACCGTCGGACGATTATGTAATAGGACAGATAGGTAACGCGGAAGTTGTTTTTCTTCCGCGTCATGGAAGCCGTCACAATCTCGCTCCCCACAGAATAAACTTCAGGGCAAATATCTGGGGTTTCGGAAAACTCGGTGTTAAAAGGATCATATCGGTCAGCGCGGTCGGCGGTATCAGAAAAGACCTCAAACCGGGAACTATTGCCGTTCTTGACCAGATTATTGATATGACAGGGAACCGGGAATCAACGTTCTTCGACGGAAAGTCCGGTTCGCCCAGGTCAAGGCGCAGCGTAGTCCATATTGATTTCACCACGCCCTACTGCAGTGAAATGCGAGGTGTATTGCTGAAAGCCGGAAAGGCCGCGAAGATCCCCCTGAAAAGCGGGACTACGTACGCCGCAGTAGACGGGCCGAGACTCGAGACAGCCGCGGAGATCAGGGCGCTTCGCATTCTGGGCGCAGATGTAGTCGGAATGACCGGAATGCCGGAGGCCGCACTGGCAAGAGAGCTGGAAATATGTTATTCAGGGATTTCAGTAGTTGCCAATTACGCAGCAGGAATAACGAAAAAGAAACTCACAGCCAAAGAGGTCATTGATGAGATGAGGGCATCGACAGACATGATCAAACAAATTCTTAAACATTCTTTCAAGCTGTTTCCGGCGCAGAGGAAATGCGCCTGCACTGAAGCGCTGAAAGATGCAGCAATATAGTTTTAAGTTGAAGTAATCGTTTTAATTCCCCTGCCCCGGTAAGCTGCTCAGATATGAATCAAGCTCATCCGCAGGAAGAGGCCTGCATATGTGATATCCCTGTATCTTGTCACAGTCAAGCTTCTTAAGCATATTCCATATATCCTGAGACTCAACTCCTTCAGCAATGACCTGAAGGCCCAGATTATGAGCAAGCTCTATAATAGACCTGACAATTACTGCGTCGCTTTCATCCTCAGTCATATTGACGACAAACGACTTGTCAATTTTGATCTCGTGAACAGGCATCCTCTTCAGATAGGCAAGAGAAGAATACCCCGTTCCAAAGTCATCAATTGAGATCTTAACTCCGAGTGCATTTAGACGCGTAAGCATTTCCATCGTACGTACCTGATCTGTCATAACAGCACTTTCCGTAATTTCCAGCTCAAGCCACGAAGGTTCAACTGAATAACCGCCTGTCATTGCCGCAACCTCCTCATGAAGGTGTTGGTCCAGCAGGTTGCGTACAGACAGATTTACCGACATACTGATCATAATTCCGTTTCTATGCCACTCAGCCAGCTGGCGCAATGCAGTGTCAAGCACCCATAATGTCAACGACTTTATAAGGCCTGACTGTTCTGCCAGTAGAATAAAATCTCCAGGCATAATGAATCCCCGTTTTGGGTGCTGCCAGCGAACCAGCGCCTCAACACCGGTTACTATGCCTGTATTACAATCTACTTTCGGCTGGTAATGCAATAAAAGCTCATCAATATCGATCGCATGGTGGAGTTCATTCATCAGAATTGAGCGGTTTCGGCTGTATTGGTCATGTTTAGGGTTGTAGATAACAACGCCGCAGTGGTCTTTCTTTGCGCCGCACTTCGCGGCGTCGGCAAGCTGAACAAGCATATCAGAGTCTTCTCCATGTTCCGGACAAAGGACAATGCCTACACTGGCCTCCAGATATATACTGTTACCGTCGACTGAAAACTGCGGTTCGAGAACATTTAAAAGTCTGCATGCGGTCTTAAATGAATGGCTTGAGTTAGAACCCGGTAGAAGCACGGCAAACTCATCACCGCCGAAACGGGCTATAGTGTCGGATTTTCGTACAACTTTCATTAACCGTTTTCCAATCTGTCTCAACAGCTGATCACCAACATTATGGCCGAGACTGTCGTTTACCTGTTTAAAACCGTCAATATCCAGCAAAAGGAGGGCAAGCGGCCTGTCTTCACGATTCGAGACAAAAATAGCCTGCTGCAGACGATCGAAAAGCAATGTGCGGTTAGGAAGGCCTGTCAAATCATCGTGAAGAGCAAGAGATTCGAGCGCACCTCTCTGCTCCTTTATCTCGGTAATATCATGTACTAAAAATCCTTTTTCTTTTTCAAATGAAAAACTCGTAATCTGAAAAATGCGACTGATGCCGTTTATATCGGTCAGGGTCCTTTCCAGACTGCCTGATCCATGAATTTCAAAAGCGGATACTCCACCGAATTTCTCTGCGAAATATTCCATCTGCCGGTTAGCAGACCGTAAACCATCCGGACTGGAAATAATCACACCAACGCCGAGAGCCCTGGTTACAATCTGCAGCAATCCCAGCTCATCACCCTTATGTCCAGTTTTCGGCTGTCTTTCCGACATAATTCCAGATATTAGCACAGAGCGATGTATTTAACAAACAAAATAATGCGAGTATTTAATAAAGAAAACAATACAAAACAACGGGGTTCCAGATTGTTGACATAGATAAGGTAATTGTTTAATCTAAAGTCTAGAAATGATTGAATTTCCACTAAATAAATTGCATGTATTTAATTATGGGATCATCGCCCTTATATTAATAACATCTCTTCTGTTTATAAGAGATGTTATTAATATTTCTGTTTCAGATAAAAAAACACTGGCGGCTGCAACGTCAGATACGGCAGCTAACACGTCCAAGACTTCAGCAGACAGCATCATGGCTTATTCTCAAATTGTTGAGAAAAATCCTTTCGGCCCGCCCATGGTATTTCGATCTCTCATCTCCAAACAGAGAGTCAGCAGCCGGCCCTCCTCTCCCTCAGATCTGATGCTTATTGGCACAGTTACAGGCCCTGATGAACTAAGCTATGCGGTCTTTAAAGACAATTCCCTGCCCTCGAAAAACAGGCAGAGAGTATTCTCATTCGGTAAAGAAGTTTTTAACTACGGGACCCTCACAAGCATAGAAAAAGACTCTGTAGAGATAACTCAGGGGGGATCATCATTTATTGTTCCACTGATCGCATTAACTAAAATACAGCATCGTAAGTCCGGCAGGGATGCTTCAAACCTTAAATTCGTAAAAAAGATTGACGACAATCAGTATCTTCTCGATCAGAGAAGAGTCCAGCGCGCGATAGCTAATCCTCGACAGATAATGACAGACGCAAGACTTCTCCCTAATATCGTGGATGGCAAACAGGAAGGATTCAGGATCATGGAGGTCAGGCCCGGCGGCATTTATGAAAGCCTCGGACTCCAGAACAGAGACATCCTTCTGAGAATCAACGGTCTCGACCTGTCAAGCCCGGAGGCGGCCGTCCAGACAATGGCCGCATTAAAAGGAATGAAAAAGATCAATCTTGATATAATACGGAACGGGACGAATATGTCACTGGGATATCAGATGGAATAGTTTGATCGATATGTTAAACTGTATATCGTCCCTGGTTTGAAATCCTGAAAGAGGTATATTAATGAAAATCATTAACAAGTCTTATCTTCTCTGCCTGTTCTTTATAACAGCCGTACTGCTGTCATCTTTGTCCTATGCTGACTCGGCAAAACCCGAACAAAAGATCACTTTTAATTTTATCGACGTTGAAATTCCAACTGTAATTGAATTCATCAGCGAACTTACGGGAAAGAACTTTATTTTTGATGAGAGGATCAAGGGTAATGTCACTATTATAGCTCCCACTAAACTGACAATTGACGAATCCTTCGCGCTGTTTACTTCCATACTCGAACTTAAAGGATTCGCCATAGTACCGTCCGGAACAAAAGCATATAAGATCATCCCCTCAGCAATAGCAAGACAGTCTGGAAGCACTTTTATGGAAGACGGCGACGCTATTGACGAATCATATATCACAAGGCTTTTACCGGTTACTCACATTAAAGCAAATGAGGCCATTGGCTTCCTTAAACCGATCATATCCAGAACCGGCCATATTTCCGCTTTCGGCCCCGGCAATCTGATCCTGATTGCCGATTCTGCACTGAATATTGACAAGATCATATCTGTACTCAAAAAAATAGACCAGCCCCCGACATATCTTGAACCCGCATCAGTAAATGTTTATTCCCTTGAAAACGCTGATGCAACAGAGCTGGCAAAAGTGCTGGAAGGTATAATCAAAAGTTCCAGAATAGCCGCTAAACAGCGTAAAGGACAGGTAGTTGCCGGAACACCTCTTTCCAACATACTTGTAACACCGGATAAGGCGACCAACTCTCTTATAATAGTAGCTGCTCCGGAAAATTACAGGGCAATTGCTGAAGTGATCAAAAAACTTGACAAGAGAATACGTCAGGTCTTTGTAGAGGCAATGATAATAGAGGCAAGAATAGATAAACTGAAAGAACTCGGTTCAAAATGGAGGGGCACCCTTAGCATTGACGGGTCACCTGTTACGATAGGCGGATTTGGTTCGCTCGACTCGTTTGCGGTACAAAGCATACTTGCGGGCCTGACCGGATTTACCATGGGCGGCATGGGTAACTTTCTCGACGTGCCCATTACATCAATTAATTCAGATGGGACCTTCGGCAGTACTACAATGACCGTTCCCGGATTCGCGGCATTATTTGATATGAGTGAGTTCAATGATGCCATAAATGTTCTTTCCACTCCTCAGATCCTTACCTCAAACAATCAGGAGGCGGAGATCATTGTGGGAGAAAACGTCCCGTTTGTTTCAAGCAGTCAGCGTGACCTTGCTTCAACCAGTTCAGTGTTGAGTTCGATCCAGAGACAGGATGTCGGCATTACGCTGAGGATAACACCGCAGATAACAGAAGGTGATTATGTGAAACTGGATATTTACCAGGAAATCTCTTCTGTCAAAGAGGATTCTGAAAACGTAACGATTTCAGTCGGTCCGACTACAACTAAGCGGGCCACAAAAACATCGGTTGTCGTCAGAGATAAACAGACTGTTGTTATCAGCGGCCTTATGCAGGAAAATGACGAGGACAGCATTGCAAAGACTCCTATACTGGGAGATATTCCGCTTATTGGATGGCTGTTCAAACATAAAACCATAATCAGAAAGAAAACAAATCTTCTAATATTCATCACTCCGCACATAGTAAAAGATTCAACTGAACTTGCTTCGATCACAAACAAAAAATATATGGACTTCGCTAAAAGTGAGCACCACTATAATGACGGCGAACTCCTTGTGAAATTCGGGGACGGAGTTTCAAATGAAACCGTAATGCAGATATTGTCAGACAAAGGCGCTTCCATCATAAAATACGTTGAAGCTGAAAATCTGTACCATATAGGTTTGAGACATAAACAGAAGGTAGAAGAAGCGATAAATGAATTTTTGCCAATGCCCGAAGTAATTTCCGCGAAGCCGAATTATAAAATTAAAATTCAAAATGGAACTTCCTCAGATTAGCTCAAGTTCCTGCAGTGTAATTATGTCGTTAGACCTTTGGTACAATTCTTATGGAAACCATAGATAAAATCACAGATGAGGATGTTGATATCTCCCTGCTTAAGGACCTGCCTCTTTCATTTGTTAAGGGTAATATGTTTTTACCTTTGCGCAAACAGAACGGTGAGCTTGTGGCTGCTGTTGCCGACAACCACGGCACTTTTGCCCTGATGGATATGGCGAGGGAACATAAACTGAAACCACGCGCCCTTCAAGCTCCTAAAGAAGTAATACTCGATGCCATTAACAGGATCTACAGCAGAACAAGCCGGGTGAATGAAGTAATGGGTGATATAAAAGGTGAAGACCTTTCAATGGTGGCCAACGAATTTGAGTCACCAAAGGACCTTCTTGAACTGACAGAGGAAGCTCCAATTATCAGACTGCTCAACGCACTACTGATGGAGGCTGCAAAAGAAAGGGCCAGCGATATTCACATCGAACCCTATGAAGAGGGAATTGACGTCAGATTCAGGGTAGACGGAATACTGCGGAAGGTCTTAAGCCCTCCCAAGATCATCCAGGATGCCCTTATATCAAGGGTCAAAATAATATCAGGCCTTGATATTGCCGAGAAACGACTTCCGCAGGACGGCAGGATAAGACTTCTTGTTGGCGGAAAAGACATTGACATAAGGGTCTCTATTGTACCGACCGCGCTTGGAGAGCGGGCTGTTCTTAGACTGCTTGACAGGCAGACAGGAATTTTGAGCCTTGAAATGATAGGGCTTGAAGGCCGCATCCTGAAATCATTCGATAACGCCCTCTCAAGGCACAATGGTATTATCCTTGTAACAGGGCCTACCGGCTCGGGAAAAACAACTACTCTTTACGGATCGCTTCTTAAGCTTAACACTGAAGAACGAAATATTATAACTGTCGAAGACCCGGTCGAATATCAATTGAAGGGTATCGGACAGATACATGTAAATCCAAAAATAGGCCTGACATTCGCCTCCGGTCTGAGAGCGATCCTCAGACAGGATCCTGACGTAATGATGGTCGGAGAGATAAGAGATATGGAAACAGCTGAGATAGCTGTTCACGCTTCACTTACAGGGCATCTGGTCTTAAGCACCTTGCATACAAACGATGCTCCCGGCGCCATAACAAGGCTTATTGATATGGGTATTGAACCATTTCTCGTTGCTTCATCTCTGGTTTGTGTTCTTGCCCAGAGACTGGTCAGGATCATTTGTCCGCACTGCAGAGAGTCATATGCCCCTTCCCCCGAGGAATCCGCATATCTGAAACTTTACATGGAGAATGAAAGTCCCCCTTCCGTGCTTTACAAAGGCCGGGGCTGTGATAAATGTTTGGGGAAAGGCTATCTTGGAAGAACCGGCATATTTGAACTGCTGGAGATAACTCACGGCATCAGATCATTGGTAGTTGCCCGGAAAGATGCTCAGGCTATCAAGTCTGCCGCTGTTGACGAAGGGTTCAGAACACTCCAGGACGATGGAATAAGAAAGGTGCTGGCCGGCATTACTACAATGGAGGAAGTACTGAGAGTAACTCAGAAAGACACCGACACATGAGATATCACAGATGATCTCAGATTACTTACAGATTACCGCAGATACACTAAAATCATTTGTGGTTCTCAGTGATTATCCGTGCTTTTCAATCTGTGATAATCTGCGTTTATTATAAAGTTATGCCAATATTCAGATACGAAGGATACAGACAGGACGGCACCGAGATCAACGGCACAATTGAGGCAGACGGGCACAAAGATGCCGCCCTGAAAATCAAGGAAACCGGGGTCTTTCCCAAAGAGATCACTGAAGCTGTTTTCACCAAAAAAAAAATATTACGCTGGAAACGTCTTCCAGCTCATCTTCCTGACATCACAAGAATGCTGTCAACGCTGCTTTCCTCAGGTGTCCCGCTAATAGGAGCTGTCGGGGCTATTGCCACTGAGCAAAAAGGCCATTGGAGGGGAATACTTATAGATATAAAGGACCAGCTTTCAGCAGGTGCCACACTGGCCAGGGCAGCACAGGCATATCCCTATATATTTCCTGAGTTTTATACCAGTATGGTATCAGCCGGAGAGAACAGCGGCAGATTACCTGAAGTACTCACAAAACTGTCCAATTTCCTTGAGTCGCAGACTTCTATTAAAAACAAAGTCCAGACGGCTCTGGTTTATCCGCTGTTTATGACATTTGTCAGCATCATTATTCTTTCTTTTCTTTTTACATTTGTCGTTCCGAAAATTGTTACAATGTTTGAAGACGCATCAGCAAGCCTTCCTTTCATTACAATTGTACTAATATGGGTAAGTTCTGCATTTCAGAAATTCTGGTGGTTGATGCTTCTTCTGGCGGCGGGTGCTGTATTTTTTTATTATTGGCTGAGAAAAACAAGAAAGGAGATTATTGATTCGTTTCTGCTCAAACTTCCTTTTGGTGTCATGCAGAGTCTTTACACAGCCAGATTTTCCATGACCATGTCTTTCCTGCTTTCCGGAGGCATTAAAATATTACATGCTTTAAACTTAACTTCAAAAGTAACGGGTAACGCAGTCCTTGAAAACAGGATCATATCCGCGAGGAATATAGTCTCACAAGGCGGAAAGCTTTCAACCTGCCTTGAAGGTTTTCCACCGACATTTTTGCAGATCATATCTACCGGTGAAAATACCGGCCAGCTGCCTGAAGTACTTCAAAGGGCTGCTAACTCTTATGAGGCTGACTTTGATAAAAAGCTGATGAGACTGATAAGCCTTCTGGAACCTGCGCTGATCCTGTTCATGGCTCTGGTAGTTGGATTTATAGTATTAGCTGTACTGCTGCCTATCTTTGAACTTAACCAGTTAATAAGATAGTAATGGAGAGATTCTGGATTCAGGATGCAAGTTATATATACATCTTTTATTTTCGTGTATCGTGTATCTTTATTTAAAGGAGGAATCAAACAAATGCCCAACAGTCAAATAAATAATTCAAACTGTATCAATCTTCCACCCACAGCTTGCAATTCCCCATCTGAGTTGATGAAGTTTCGTCACTCGTCACTCGTCACGACTCGACTGAGCTCGCCGAAGTCTCGTCACTGTCGTTCAGGTTTTACTTTAATAGAAATAATGGTCGTAGTCGTTATCATTGCTCTGCTTGCCAGTTTCATCGCTCCGAGAATCATGGATCGGTTAGATCAGGCAAAAGTAACCAAGGCGCGGGTAGACATTAAGGGCTTTGAAACTGCCCTTAAACTATTCAAGATCGACAACGGCTTTTACCCTTCTACTGAACAGGGACTTGAAGCATTGATAGCTGAACCTACTATCGGGAAAATACCGAAGAATTACAAAAAAGGCGGCTACCTGGAAAAGAGGAAATTGAGACTCGACCCATGGGGCAATCCGTATGCATACATCTCACCCGGCACTGAAGGAGATTATGACATTGTATCTTACGGGGCTGACGGAGTGCCCGGAGGCGAAGAATATGACGCTGACATTACAAACTGGGACATATAAAAAACAAATTAACAATTATCAATGAAAAATTAGCAATTACTGCAAAACCTGGGAAAAGATCAAAAGACATAATGACATTGTCGTTTTTTATCTAAAACAAGAGGTCACATAATTTTGCATTTTAAATTTTCAATTTTAAATTCCCGCAAAGCGGGATTTACCTTATTAGAATTGCTTGTGGTTGTCTTCATTATATCCCTGTCGCTGGCTGTTATAACTCCGTCTATCTGGAAGTCTGAAAAATCGTCGCTGAAAACCGAAGCCAGACATATCAGCAGTACGATCCGTTATATTTACGACGAGGCTATTAGTAAGAAGAAGTCATATGTCCTTGGTTTTAATATAGATGAAAGAACATGGGGTTTTGAGAGTGACAGCGAAACAAGAAATTTTAAAATAAAAAGAGAGATTGAAATAAGGGATATTTTCATCCCTTCACACGGCGAAATTTCAGCAGGCGAGGTTCTTATAGTTTTCGGTCCTACAGGTCCTGAAGAGCCTCTAATACTGCACTTAATGAAAGGACAATCCGAATACACTGTCATATTTAACCACATAAGCGGACGGACAAAGATACTTGAAGGATACATTCTCTAGCCAAGAAATTAAGAAGTTGAGAGGTTCAGAAGTTGCCAATTATGAAATATCATATTCCAAACTATAAGAGATCCATTCACTCTTCACGATTCACTCTTCACGGTAGTTCGGGTTTTACATTACTTGAGATAATGATAGCGCTCGCAATTATCGGTACTGCTATTATTGCTATACTCCATACGGTTAACTATCATGCCGACGTAGAGTACAGCAACATTCTTTCAACTAAAATGTTATTGCTCGCCAGAGAACAACTATCCGAAATGAAAATAACTCCGGTAAATAAAAAAGGCAATTTACCTGAATCGGGATTTTCATACGAGAATATAGTAACTGACCTGAAGAATCCTGAAGAAGCCGAGGAAAATGATGATGACAGCGGGATTATAGTTCTTAAAACGATAATAATAGGACATGACATGGAGGTTGAACTGAACGAATTAGTTATGAAATAAACTGATATGGAAAAAGAATGCGAAGCCCTAAATTAATAAATCTTAAATTCGTCGATAGTCACTTGCCGCCTGTCACTCGTCACTCGTCACTTGTCAGTTCCAGGGGTTTTACTCTGTTAGAGATACTTATAAGTCTGGTTCTTTTAATAATTGTTCTCGGAGCGGTATATAGCTCTTTTTTTACTGTCCTGAGGGCTATCGAAAGATTTGACACTGTCTCACTCAAATATCATGAAGTCAGAACCGCACTTGACCAAATGAGACGCGAGATTGAAGGGTCGTTCTATAAAAGTTCCGCTTCAAATGATCCAGAGAATAATAAAACCGCGTTTATCCTTCAAGACAGGGACATATTTGGAATCCCGGCTTCAGTTCTGCATCTTTCAGCCAATTCCTTTACCAGAAGCGGATCAAAAGAGGTTTTATATTTTGTTAAGGAAAAGGACGATGCCCTGGCACTTTATAAAAAAGAGACCCTTCCTTTTGCCCTTACTGAGGAACAGGAACTTCCGTTGACAATCTCCGATCAGGACTACGCTATTGAAATGCTTGACGATATATCAGGGTTCTCAGTTGAATCACTTATAGCTGATGAATGGATAAAAACATGGGATTCAATGGAAAAAGGAACTGTTCCCGAAATAGTCAGACTTAGTATAGAGTTTCATGATAACGGGCAAAAAGTCCGGCTGACGGAATATGCCAGGCCGAAGATAGGAAAACAATTGTGAGAATCCTGAACACTTCAGTTTTGAAACAGCTTAAGCGGTTTGAACTGTTTGAACGGTTTGAGATAAATTCCAGACCTGCCTCTGCCGCGGCAGACAGGTGCCGGCCCGCTTCGCTAAACCCGCTTCGCCGAACCCGCTTCGCCAAATCGAGGCGAGGCGAGCAGTCAAGGCCCCAAACCCTGAGTCAGAAAGGCTCCGCCCTTGTAATAACCTTACTGATCTTAACGATACTTGCGGCTTTGACCGTGGAATTCGCGTATGAAGTATTTATCAGTACATCTTCATTTTCAAACTGGAGCAATGCTCAGAAGGCATCTCTTGCGGCTAAATCCGGACAGGTTTTAAGCTCAGAGTACATAAAAGAGATGGGATCGCGTTCTTATACATATCCCGGCGAGATAATGCTTCCTTCAAAATATGCTTTTGGCGACAACACGATTCTTATCATAAAGATTGAGGATGAAACTGCAAAATTCAACATTAACAGTATTATTTATCAGAACGGGCTTACCAATGAAGACGCAATGGACTCCTTGAAAAAGCTACTTGAATACCTTAATATTAACAAGTCCCTTGCAACAACTGTTGCAGACTGGATAGACCCTGACCATGAGCCAAGGATCACGGGATCTGAAGAAAATGCAAAGAATTCATTCCTCTGGAATGTTAGTGAACTTATACTTATTGACGGTGTAGATGAAGAAATATTTGAATTGCTCAAACCGTATATTACTGTTTATGGAGAGAGAGGCGAAATAAACATAAATACTGCAAAATTGCCTGTACTTATAAGTCTTCATAATGATATGACTGAGACTCTTGCAAAAAAAATTATTGATTATAGAGATACTTCACCGTTTGAGGCAAGATCAGACCTGCAGCTCGTATCCGGTATGGAGACCATAGGAAATCAGATCCTGCCGAGAATTACTGTAAAGAGTTTGTACTATCGAGTTGTTTCTCAGGCGAGTGTTGATGAAATAATAAGAATCGTGGAAACGGTCATAAGTAGTTCCCTGACTGTTCAGTTCTGGAGGGAAGGATAGAATGCATCAGCAACCAATGGGAGCGAATATAAATCAAATAGAAAAGTCCTTACATTCAGGTTACCGGAGGGAACATTAGATGGATAGTGAGCTAAGGGCGAACGGACATAATAATAAGATAACCATTACATCAGGTTACCGAAGGGAACATCAATGAGAACAGGATTTATTGACTGGACTGAAAATAAAATATGTCTATTCATATTTGAGAAAAAAGGGACAGGGTTCACTCTGATCGACAGTGTGAATGTCCCGGTTGAGGGAGACCTGGATCAATCTACTCTTAAATTATTTACAAAAGCTAATATAGAATATGTTTATCTCAGTGTACCTGCAAGCCTTCTCTCAATGAGAGAAATTGATTTCCCCTTTTCAGACAAGAATAAAATAAAGGATACTATTCCCTTTGAACTCGAAGGGCTTCTTCTGGGAAATGTCAGTGATTATTCCATTGATCATATTATTACTGAAACTGCCGAAAACAGCAGCCGTACCCTGACAGCCTGTATGGAGAAAACAAAACTCAGAAAAATAATCGACATATTCTCATCCATTGGTCTTGAACCAAAAGTCATAACTTCTCTTGACCTGAGACTGTTCAATAGAACAACCGAAAAACTGTTTGATGCCCCTGTTATTGATGAGTCTCTGCGTTCGGAAGCGTCCAGAGAAGAACTTGCGGCACCAACAATTAACCTCAGACAGGGTGATGTGGCCTACAAGGGAGATATCGACCTGATAAAAAGCAAATTGAGATTGACAGCCGTTCTTATTCTCGTCCTGACTTTATTAATAGCTTTTAACGTTACAATGAACAGACTATCAATAAAAAAACAGAACTCGATATTAACAGGTGAGATCAACAAGTTGTATCGTAATATTTTCCCGAAGGACACAAAAATAGTGGATGCCGCAAGACAGTTCAGAGGGAACCTGAATTCCCTTCGTGAGAAGAAAACCATACTGGGCGGTGTGCCTGTGCTTGATATTCTCCTTGATATATCCAGAGATCAGGGTGAGGATATAACACTTCGTGAGATCAATATTAACGAGAACAACATCCTGGTAAAGGGGACTGCCTTTTCATTTGAAAATGTTGACTTGTACAAGAACATACTCTCTGGTTCATTTACTGATGTCAAGGTAATAGATTCTGAATCATCCCCTGACGACAAGATCACTTTTTCAATAATCATGAAGGAATTGCTGCCATGAAAATAATAATAAGCAAAATTATGCTATCAGACAAATATATCCTGATACCTCTGGCTGCTTCCATATTTATCGCTGTAATTATATTTATTACATTTATCTCCGCAGGCGCTCTTGTTCGTGATAATGAAAAAATAGCTGCTCAGCTGGAGGAGATGAAAGTTCTGAGCGAAGAACTTGTT
>VAPB010419587.1_pt1 | contig 16838 bp, 9 predicted proteins | sample 3395101 | NCBI WGS metagenome assembly VAPB01 (sample SAMN08290433, study PRJNA428436) | hydrothermal vent metagenome | isolation source: Deep-sea hydrothermal vent chimney | place: Indian Ocean: Southwest Indian Ridge | reverse complement strand
TATGGTTGAGTCTCATTGAGAATGGCAGGAGAGGTCCGCATGAAAAATTTATCCATCGGTAATTCAACACGTACGGTTCATGTCGGGACAACAGCCCGCTGCCTGATCGCAGGTCTGTTCGTTCTGCTGCAAACCGCGCCGTACATTTCAGCTCAAACACAGGCAATCGATGAGGGGTACACGGCGAAGATCCTGGAATATACGACCGAACCCTTCTTTCTGACCCCCTATGTGGATTATCTGCCTGCTTCCGATACGGTACCTACAGTGGAAGAAGTGCTGGGTCATATCGCCGGGGCTCCCGATGTGGTCAGCTACTCCTACGAAGTTCACCGGTACATGCGCGCTGTGGCCGATGCCTCACCCAGAGTAAAGGTTTTCACGATCGGGGAGAGTGAAGAGGGCAGAGAGATGATCCTGGTGGTTGTATCCGACGAAGAGACAATCCGGAACCTCGATCATTACAAAGAACTGACAGCCCGTCTGGCGGATCCTCGAAAGATCTCCGATGAAGAAGCTGACCAGGTGATAAGCGAGGCGAAACCCATCTACTGGGCAACCGGAGCCCTGCATTCAGGAGAGACCGGTTCTCCCGAGATGCTGATGGAGCTGGTCTACAGGCTGGCGGTGGATGAATCTCCCTTTATCAGGGAGATCAGGGAAAACCTGATCTTCATGACTACACCGGTTGTTGAGGTAGACGGTCGGGACAAACAGGTCGATCTCCACATGGCTCCCCGGAAGGACCCCGATGCCAGTGTGGTCTCAAGGCCGATCTACTGGGGCAAATATGTTGCACACGACAACAACCGTGACAACATCGGGCTCTCTCTCAACCTTTCACGGGCAGTTGCCGGAACCTATCTGGAATACCACGCCACCGTGCATCACGACCTGCATGAATCGGCTTCACACCTGTATGTTTCGACCGGTACAGGGCCTTACAATGCGTGGGTCGATCCAATTCTGATTGATGAATGGTACGACCTTGCCTTCACAGAGGTGAGCGAGATGACCAGGCTGGGCGTACCAGGTGTATGGACCTACGGTTTCTATGACGGCTGGACCCCCAACTACCTGTTCTATGCTGCCAACGGTCACAATGCCATCGGCCGGTTCTACGAGACCCAGGGTGGCGGCAACGCCAGCACGCGGATGATCACCACAAACGACAGCCGTTCCTGGTACAAGCCGAACCCGCCCGTGTCGAAGGTCATGTGGTCGATGCGGAACAACACTAACCTGATGCAGAGCGGAATGTTGATCGCGATTCACTATGTCGCGATGAACCGAACCCGCTTCCTCGAGAACTTCTATCTGAAGGGAAAGCGCTCGGTAGCCAAGGCACTCAACGAGGGGCCGGCAGCCTACATCTTCCCGGCAGATGATCCCCGCCCGGGACTCCAGGCCGATCTGCTCAACCTATTTGTGACGCAGGGTGTTGAGATAAACCAGGCGACCCGCGATTTCACGGTCGGCAGCGAAGAGTACCCGGCCGACAGCTACATAATCCGGATGGATCAACCCTATTCACGCCTGGCGGATATGCTCCTGGATCTTCAGTACTTCAACATCAACGATCCCAGGCCGTACGACGATGTCGGCTGGACGCTCGGACCGCTATTCAACGTGGAGACGGTACGGGTGGAGGATGTTGAAGTACTCGATACCAGAATGCAGCTGGTCTCAGGGATGATATCAGCTGATGGGGGAGTGGCCAGCCTGTCGAGACGGAGACCGGTAGCCTACCTGATCAACCATACTGCCGACAATCCACTGGCGACTTTCTGTTTCGAAGCTTCCGATCTGAAGATAGAGGCTGCCGAAGAGGAGTTCTCAATTGATGAACAGGAGTTCAGCGCAGGAACATTCATCCTGAAGGTCATGGACAATCCCGCGGACCTGGAAGACCGTCTCCGGGATGCCGGAGCAGAATACGGTTTCACTGCATTTGGAACCTCCGAACTTCCCGAGGTGGCCACACACGAAATTGCCAGACCGAAGATCGCCCTGATGCATACCTGGCAGTCTACTCAGACCGAAGGGTGGGTGCGGGTAGCTCTGGACAACGAGGGGATACCCTACGATTACATCTCGGTCCATGATGTGCGGGATATTTCGAATCTCCGAGATCTTTACGATGTGATCATATTCGGTCCCTCTTCAAGCAACGTGATGAGCACGATCAACGGAGTGGCCATGACCGGGGATCCGATCCCGTGGATGAAGAGCGAACTGACTCCCAACATCGGTGCCCAGGCCGAGACCGACGACATCAGGGGCGGTCTGGAACTGGAGGGCATCCTGCACCTGCGCGATTTCGTACAGCAGGGAGGCGTTTTCATAACACTGACGAGCAGCTCTGCTCTGCCCATCCACTTTGGACTGGCCCGGGGTGTTTCGATACGTGAAACTTCCAGTCTCTGGGCCCGGGGAGGCGTTTTCCGTGCGACAATCAGCGACAGCCGCAGTCCTATTGTCTACGGTTATGACACCGACCTGGGAGTCTACTTCAACTCTTCGCCGGTCTTCGGTGGGGGAACCAGCGGATTTGGGAGAGGTCGTTTCAGGGGCGGTAGTGCAGGTGGAAGGCCTTCAGGTCGAGGCAGTCTGAACGACCCTGACAGGGTACAGGGTCGACCACGTGACATGGGCCAGAGAAGCATTGAGGAGTATCGCCTGCAGCAGGAAGAGGGCGAACAGGCTGCCGGCGGACCGGGAGGTCGCGGACAGTTCAGTGGTTCAACCGCCAGAACCAGGACGGTCGTCAGGTTCAGCCAGAATGCGGATGATCTGCTGATCAGTGGCGGCCTGGCCGGCGGTGAAGAGCTTGCCGGAACCGCAGCGGTCGTGGATGCACCCCTGGGTGACGGGCATATCGTGATGTTCAGCATGAACCCGATGTGGAGAGGCCAGACACTCGGATCGTACTTCCTGGTATTCAATACTCTGCTGAACTACAACAACCTGGATGCCGGCTCGAATCCGACAGGCAGGTAATGTTGCTTCAGGTTCTGGCGATTTGTTGTCTGTTGAACCCGGCAGTCAGCCAGCCCGGACAGGATGTCATGTCTCTGATTCCTCGTCCGGAAGGTGCCGCTGGCTGGCAGTGGGATCTGGAACCGGAAATATATTATCCGGAGACGCTGTTCGAGTACATCGATGGAGAAGCTGAACACTACAACGATTACAATTTCGTCGAGATGGTATCAGCCTCCCATTCACGTGTTGAAGATCAGTACGCGTCTTTCACTATCGACATCTACGACATGGGCAGTTCCCTTAATGCGTTTGGTATCTACAGCAGCCATCGCCGACCTGAATTGACATTTGAAAAGATCGGAGAAGAGGCCATTGTCTCCGAGCTGAACATAATGTTCTACAAGGGCAGGTTCTTCGTTCAAGTGAGTGCTGGATCGATGGAAGAAGTTGTTACATCAGCCATAAAAAAACAGGCCGAGCAGCTTGCATCCAGGATTGAAGCAGCAGCGCCACCTGTGGAACTCGCACTGCTTCCTGCGGAGGGCCAGGTTCCCAATACTCTCAAGTATCTCGCCAGGGGACTGCTGGCGCAGGCCGCATTCGAACATGCAATGGAGGCCGGCTACAATCTGCCTTCGGGTCAGTGCAGGGCATTCATAGTTCTCAAGGAGAGTGAAGAACAGGCGCTGCAGGCCCTCAACCAGTTCAGAGAAAGCCTGATTCGCCAGGGACAATACTCAGAACAGGGTGGAGCGGGGGACCCCTCAAACCTGATTGCAGATACAGAGTATTATGGCAGAATAATCGCGAAATCCTGTTCCAATTTTGTAGTTGGAGTGGTTGAGTTCTCTGAGCTGGAGGAAGCTAAAGTATTACTTGAGAACATTCTATTAAGTATTAGTAAATAAAGGTTATTACACAGTCGTCAATTGGGAAACAGTAGAAACCCCGATATCCAGAAACTCTAACTCGATTCAACCGGTAAAAGCACCTTTACTTTAGTTCCGACTCCCGGTTCGCTGTTGATGATTATGTTCCCGTTGTGACCGCGGACTATTCCCAGTACGGCGGGCAGTCCAAGACCTCTGCCGGCAAACCTGGTTGAGAAGAATGGTTCATAGATCCTCAGGATAGTATCTTCTTCCATGCCCTCCCCATAGTCAGCTACTTCAACAAATATATATTCCCCTTCAACCAGTTCTGATGCTGTATACGTTGTGTATTCAGAAGCATTCTCAGAATCGATGGTTAAACTGCCGGTCGATACCGAAATGATATTCCCCTTACTCCCAAGAGATTCAGCCGAGTTGGCTACAAGGTTTTTCACCACCTGACGAATCTGGGCCTGATCGGCCTTCAGGGGAGGAAGGTCGGCTGTCAGGTTGAGTTTCAATTCCGTGCCCTCAGGGATCATTGATTCGAGGATTTCAACCATTCCCCGGATGGTTTCCGAGAGATCCAGTTCTCTTACCAGGAATGCTCCCTTGCCTGCGTATGCCAGCATCTGGCTCACCAGGTCGGCGGCTCTCTGTGATGCCTGGCAGATCCGATCTATATTTGAGGAAACAGGGGATGCAGACGGAGTCAGCGAACGTGCCATATCGGCATTGCCGAGAATTGTTGTAAGAAGATTATTGAATTCGTGTGCTACACCACCGGCCAGAACTCCCAGGCTCTCCAGTTTCTGGGCCTGCTGCAGACGTTCCTCAAGATTTGCTTTCTCGTCCTGCGCTTCTTTCCATTCGGTCAGGTCGCGGGCCGAGATAACGACTCCGGTTATTGATCTATCGGGTTCGTAGAATGGATTGTAGGCAACCTCCATGTATCGACGGCCGCTTCCGGGGTAATCGATCCACGTTTCAACCCTGACATCTTCACCGGACAGGCAGCGTTCAAATCTGTTTTTAATCCTGTTCTGGAATACATCCTCGCCGACCAGGTCTTTATATGCCTTGCCGGTCAGTTCTTCCCGATCGACTGCATATGCAGTCAGATAAGCCTGATTGGCGGCCTGATAGATGTAATTGCTGTCAACCAGCGCCATAAGGTCCTTGGTAGCAGAGGCGATCTTCTCGTATTGCCGCAGGTCCTCCTGTGCACGCCTTCTTTCGGTTATGTCTCTGAGCACCGACCTGCTGTATATAACTTTGCCATCTTTATCTCGATGGGCTGATACGTTCAGCAGAACATCTATCCTGCTGCCATCTTTACGTTTCAGTTGAAGCTCAGCATCGTGTACTTCGCCTGTTTCCACAAAGGCATCGAAGTATTTTTGAGCTTGTTCATGACAGTCAGGGTGATAAAGGATGAAAACGGGTTGCCCTATAACCTCATCTCTTTGATAACCGAGAGCTTTCAGCAGTCTATCATTGCACTCGCGGATATTTGCCGTTTCAGCGTCGATTGACACGAACATGTCAGGGGCGTTGTCATACAGGTCGCGGTATTTTCTCTCGGAATCCTCCAGTTCCCGCCTTGCTTTCATCAACTCAGTTACATCATCATATACAGCAACAATCTCACCCGTCGGAAGCTTGAAGACATAATTTTCCCGCCATCCACTTTTTCTCTCATCCTGATACAGGGAGGCCGGATGGTGCTCCGGGTTGCCTGTTTCATAAACACGCCGGAAAACTTCGAATAATCCCAGATCGTGCACACCAGGAAACACTACCTGTACACTTTTTCCCTCAAGGTTCTCCTTGCGGACACCTTCGATATGTTCCGCGGCCTTGTTGAAATCTATGAAGACAAAATCATTACCATCATCGACCGGTTCATAAATCGCCACTCCGCTGCTCATGCTGTCCAGCAGCTGCCTGAATCTCTGCTCGTTCTCTCTTAATGTTTTCTCAACCTGTTTCCTTTCGCTTATATCCCTGACAATCATCAGGCCGCACGGCTCATCCCGAAACGCCACTGGTGAGATTTCGACTTCAACATCGACGTGTGTTCCATCTTTTCTGCTGTGGAGAGAATCGAGCCTGATTGATTCGCCGCTCGTCAACCTGTCCAGAATTGTTGGGAGTGTATGTCTGTAGTCGCGATGGAAAAGATTATCGAGCTTCTGTCCAGTCAGCTCCTTCGTTGAATAACCGTAGAAATCAGCCGCGGCCCGATTTGCATCAAGAAGTTTCCCGTCAAGAGAGAAGACAAAGATAGCGTTCAAAGATCCTTCATAAACGAATCCGGATGATTCCTGCTGTCTTCGGTCGATGCTGACTCTGCTCTTCTTTTTAGAGCGGGCCTGTTTCATTTCCTGGTGCTCCCATAAGTGGATGTTTCATCGCAATAAAGCAAGTAAGTGACGACAGTCTATTTCGCAATACCGATACAGATTTTCATATCATTTGCTACTCAATGCAACCATGCGATTACATCTTCACACTGCGATTTTTCGGCCAATTGTCATAAGCCCGTACCTGATGTAAAATCACAGTAATTATAGAAACAAGGATTTATATGGATCTTGATACAGGAGTGTGATCAAAGATGGCTGTTAAAAAAAGCAATAAAGCAGAACTTCTGCAGGAGATCTCGAAACTCGAACAGAAGATCGAAGAACTGGGATCGCAAGAACCGGGGATTACGAAGGATTCATTTCTCTACAAAGTGATCGAATCGCTTAATCATCCCATCTATGTGATTGATGTCTCCGATTACACGATTCAAATGGCCAATACTGCAACAAGATTCAAACCTGAAATGAAGGGTGTAACCTGTTATTCACTGTTCCACAGGGGCGATAAACCGTGTGAGGGTGAAGACCACATATGTCCACTCCGTAAGGTCGTTGAAACTCATCAACCCGTGGTAACGGAACACACCCATTTTAATGAAGATGGCCAACCGGGAGAGGTAGAAGTACATGCGCATCCCGTCTTTGACGATGACAATAATGTTACTCATATGATCGAGTATGTGATTGATATCACCGAGAAAAAAAGTACAGAGAATGCTCTGCACGAAACAGTTGAGTTGCTCGAAACTATTCTGACCAGCACCCACGTTCTTGCTGCCTTCCTGGACACTGATTTCAACTTCATCGAGGTAAACAGGGCATATGCAGATGCCGACGAGAAGGACCCCGGATTTTTCCACGGCAAGAATCACTTCGACCTGTACCCGAATGCCGAAAACGAGGAAATCTTCACCAATGTCGTAAACACTGGTGAACCCTTCATGGTTCATGCCAAGCCATTTGAATATGCAAACAATCCCGAACGTGGAATCACCTTTTGGGATTGGAGCCTCGTGCCAACGAAGGCAAAAGACGGCACAGTATCTGGATTGGTGCTCTCTTTAATTAATGTGACCGACCGGCATAAAGCTGTTGATGCATTAAAAACAAATGAGAAAAAGTATCGGACTCTATTCGAAACGATGCTGCAGGGTGTTGTATACCAGGATTCTGAAGGATCGATAATATCTGCAAATCCTGCTGCTGAGGACATCCTGGGACTCGCCATCGACCAGATGCAGGGCAGGACTTCTGTCGACTCCCGCTGGAAAGCGATTCACGAAGATGGCAGTGATTTTCCAGGCGAAACTCACCCGTCGATGATCGCGTTGAGTTCAGGAAAACCAGTCCGGGATGTTGTTATGGGTGTATTCCATCCCGGCAAAGAAGAACACAGGTGGATTCTGATAAATGCTACACCACAGTTCAGAGAAGGCGAGGAAAAGCCATACCAGGTATTCACTACTTTCAATGATATAACAGAATTGCACAATACCAGGAGGGCTCTGTCAGCCAGTGTAGGATTCACTGATCTGGTTCTCAATGTACAAAAAGATACATTTTTTATTTTTAATCCAGCTTCTGGAAAAGCTGTCAAATGGAACCAGGCTTTTAATCACATCAGCGGCTATTCTGATGAAGAAATCGCTGAACTCAAAGTCCCGGATTCATATTGCACTCCACGTGATCTTCAAAAGGCAATAGCCGCTGCAGAAAAAATACTGGCAGGAGAAGATTATATATTCACAATGGAGCTCATTACAAAGGATGGCAGGAAGATACCATTCGAGTTTAGCGGCAGTATGATCCCAGGCGAAAATGAAGGGGAATATTTCATTGCAGCAACAGGGCGGGATATAACTGAACGGTTGAAAGCAGAGGGGGAGTTGAAGAAGAGCGAAGAGAAATTCAGAACGCTGTTCGAGTTGTCTCCTTCCTCAACGGTATACACCGATCTGGAAGGCAACATTCGTATGTGCAACCAGAGGTTTATTGAACTGCATGCCACAAAAGGTGATATACAGGAGCAGATAGGACGCAATGTTGCGGAATTTTTTCCGCCGGAAGAACATGAACATCTTGCTTCTAGGATAAAACGGACTATCGAAACGGTGAAAAACCTTGGACTGGTTGAGTATTCGATGCTCCGTGAAGATGGAACAATTTTCCCGGCTGAAACCGACTGTACTGTCCTGATGGATATTGATGGATCCCCGATCGGTCTTATTGCCCAGGCACAGGATATAACCGAGCGCAAGGCGATGGAAAGTGCTCTGAAGGAAAGAGAAAAGCTCTACAGCAGCATCGTTGAATCGATGACCGATGGTCTGGCTGTTCTCAATAAAGATTTCGAAATAACCTACTGGAATAGAGCTATGGAGGACATTCGTGGAGTTACCAGGGAGGAGGTAGTCAATCAGAAGCGGGTTCCATGGGAGATATTCCCGTATATGGAGGAACAGGGAATGGATATCCTCATGAAGAGAGCGATGGATGGTCAGTACACAGGAATTGAGGACGCTCGTCATCAGCTACAGGATGGCAGTGAAGTATTTACATCAGAATCGTATTACCCTCTGAGGTCTCCTGAAGGAGATGTTGACGGCATAATCGTGCTTGCCCGGGATTCATCGGAGAGTAAAAAGGCCCAGGATGCTGTCAGAGAAAGCGAAGCGAAATTCAGAACTCTCTTCACTGAAATGCTCAACGGATTTGCATTGCATGAAATAATCCTGGATGAGGAGGGGAATCCAATCGATTACCGCTTCCTGGAGGTTAATCCTGCTTTTGAATCGTTGACCGGACTGAAGGCCGGCGACATTATCGGCCGGACTGTGAAGGAAGTTCTCCCGGGAATCGAAGATGACTGGATACAGAATTACGGCAAAGTGGCGATAACTGGTGAACCAGTCACCTTCGAAGGATTCAATGCGCAACTGGAAAAACATTACAACGCACATGCCTTCTGCCCCAGAGAAGGCCATTTCGCAGTTATTTTTGTTGATATAACTGAACGGAAGTTGATGGAAGAGGCTTTAATCACTTCTGAAGAGAAGTATCGAGAACTTATCGAGAAGGCCGGGATTGCCATCATGATCTACCAGCCTGAGGACGAGATTACATTCTTTAATGATAAATTCGCAGATCTGTTTGGATATTCTGTTGATGGAATTACATCGAAATCACTGAACTCGCTGGTCCATCCTGATGACTGGCATGGGTTAAGTGCTTTTCTTTCTGATCGGATCAAAGGTGCAGAACTGACAACGCGATTCGAGTTTAGAGGTATAAGCCAGGACGGTACAGAACGTACTATTGAATGTGATTTAGCTGACATGGATAAGGATGGAGTGGTTGTTGGACAGCGCTTGTATATGTGGGACATTACCAACAGGAAAATGATTGAACATGAACTTCTGCGATCTCACGAACAGCTGCGAATGCTGTCAGCTCATATCCAGGCCGCCAGAGAAGGAGAACGTGCCTCGATTGCCCAGACGATCCATGATGAACTGGGACAGAATCTGACAGCAATGAACATGGATATTTCGTGGATTGAAAAAAACCTGCTTCCAGAGCAGGAAGCTGTTAAGGAAAAAGCAGACGGCATAGCAGGTCTGATTTACGAAACCCTTCAGAGAGTGAAGCGACTTTCCGCCGAGCTCAGACCGGGACTTCTGGACGATCTGGGAATTGTGGCAGCGATAGAATGGCATGCCGATGAATTTCATAAAGCTTCCGGTATCAAATGCAAAATGGATGTCGACCAGCAGATCCCCAAACTGGATAAAGACACATCGGTTATCGTGTTCAGAGTATTTCAGGAAATCATGACCAATGTCGCTCGTCACGCAAAAGCTACTCAGGTTAAGGTTGTTTTCCGACTAGTGGATAATCAGCTAGTCCTGGAAATCAGCGATAATGGGAGGGGCATCAAAGATGAGGAAATCGGCAAGCAGACTTCATTCGGCATTGTCAGCATCAAGGAAAGAGCCCGGTTGCTGGGTGGGAGTGTCTCCTTTGAAGCTAAAAGAGGCAGGGGAACGACGGTCAGGATGCTGATCCCGATGGTCGAAGAGGGATACAGCGGGTGATCAATATTCTTCTGGCAGATGATCACACGCTTATACGTGAGGGACTTAAACAGATCCTCAGTGATATAGAAGATATCAGCAGCATCGATGAGGCTTCCACAGGTGAAGAGGTAATCAGCCTGGTAGACAAGAATGAATACGATCTGGTCCTTCTTGACATTTCCCTGCCCGGCCGAAGTGGAATAGAAATACTCAAGCAGGTGAAAGAGATGAAGCCGGAACAGAATATCCTGATGCTGAGCATGCATCCGGAAGAGCAGTATGCCGTACGCTGTTTCAAATCAGGAGCCTCAGGGTACGTTACAAAGGATACTGCTCCGGACGAACTGATATCCGCGATTCAGCAGGTGTTGGCCGGCCAGAAATATGTCAGCGCCAATCTTGCTCAGAGGCTGGCGGCCTATATCCAGGTCGATAGTGACAAGCCGCTGCACGAACAACTCTCAGACAGGGAGTATGAAGTTCTGCGTATGATCGCCTCTGGGGTCGGAAACAAGGAAATCGCTGAACAGCTCTCCCTGAGTGCCAAAACCATCAGTACTTACAGAGCGAGGATCCTGGATAAATTAAACCTGAAGACAAACGCAGAGCTGACTTACTACGCGATTCAGAATGACCTGATTGAGTAAACTTGTAGGACAAAGCCCTACAAGTACGTGGGCGATTATCCTACATCAATTTCAGAATCCGTCTGATACTCCGCACAGCATGAGCCGGGTATGATCCGGTGAGGGAGTTCACGGAAAAGATGAAATCCAGCGACGGAAGAGAGATTCTTGATACTGACCAGAGCCAGAGAGAGTGTGATGGATGTAGTTGTCATAGACGATTCTGAAATCATCCGGACAAGATTAACAGAGCTCTTATCCAGTCTCGACGAGGTGTGCGTTGTCGGTGAAGCGGAGAACGCACTGGATGGAACCAGGGTTGTCAGGGAAATGGCACCGGAGGTGGTCATCCTGGACATCAAAATGCCCCTTGGCAGTGGTCTGGATGTTTTGCGGAACATCAGCAGGAGCAACCCTAAGACAACAGTCATAGTGTTGACCAACTATCCGTACGAACAGTACAGAACCAAATGCTTCGAACTTGGTGCCGGTTATTTCTTCGACAAATCGACCGAGTTCGATAAAATACCCGGTGTTCTGGATCAATTGAGAATTGAAGGAGCTGAGAAACAGGTTCAAGGGTGAAGAAAAACCGGCATCGTATCCTGATCGTTGATGATGAAGAGCTGAACAGGGCGGTCTTCAAGGAGATGGTTGAGTCCCTGGGCCACAGTGCTGAGGTCGCCTCTGATGGTGTAGGAGCTCTGGCAATGTCGAAGCTGGACATCGACCTGGTCCTTATGGATGTGAACATGCCGGGCATGGACGGGTTTGAAGTAGTCCGCAGGATCAGGGAACACCCCGAAACACAGGATCTTCCCATTATCATGGTAACGGCGCTCTCCGGGAAAGAAGACCGTCTCAGGGCCGTCAAAGCCGGTGCAAATGATTTTATCGCCAAGCCGGTGGACCTGACCGAACTGCAGGTGCGGACTGCCTCTCTTCTCAAAGTCAAGGAACACCAGGATGAACTGAGACGATACCAGGCTGAGCTGGAGGCTCTGGTAGACAAGAGGACCGAAGCCCTTCGTAAAACGCTCGATGAAATGGCGATAGCACAGCGCCAGACCCACGAAGCCTATCTGGAGACGATCCACCGTCTGGCGGTTGCTGCGGAATACAAAGACACCAACACGGCAGCGCATATCAACCGTGTCAGTTACTACTGTTCCATGCTGGGAAATGCCATGAACCTCTCCCCCGGTGATTCAGAGGCTCTGAAGCATGCCAGCCCGATGCACGATGTAGGGAAGATAGGCATCCCCGAAGAAATCCTGTTTAAACCCGGTAAACTGGATGCCGAAGAGTGGGGGATCATGCAGCAGCACACAATCATGGGGGCCAGGATACTCGGTGATTCCAGATCGGAGTTATTGAAAGCGGGTGAAGTGATCGCCATTTCACATCATGAGCAGTGGAATGGAAATGGGTACCCTAACGGGTTGAAAGGTGAGGATATCCCCATTATGGGACGCATCTGTGCAGTTGCCGACGTATTCGACGCTGTCACGACGAAACGTCCCTATAAAAAAGCAATGCCAAATGAAGCTGCGTGTGAGATAGTAAAAAACAAGAGGGGCAGCCATTTCGACCCTCAGGTAGTCGATCTGTTTCTGGATAACCTGGAAAAAGTGTATGAGATACAGCACCGGTATCAGGACATGAGCGACAACGACAGAGTTGTGGTCTGACACTCAAAAATTCGATCGGGTGATACAGGAGTCCTGGGAGATATGTGAATGAAACATGTACTGATAATCCAGGACAGCCCTGCGCAGGCGGTGAAGCTCAAATCTCTGCTTGAAGGGATTGGATATAAGGTTCATGCCACCCATAGCGGGATGGAGGCGCTTGCCTGTCTGGACAGGATCAAGCCCGATATCGTCATCAGTGATCTGCAAATGCCCGGTATGGACGGTTTTCAACTCTGCCGCGAAATAAAAGGGAACAACTGTTTAAAAGATCTGCGTGTGATACTTGTCATGCCGCTGCTGGAAACTTCAGAAATTGTAAAGAGCCTGGAATGCGGAGCGGACGGCCTGCTGTTCAGACCGTACAGCAGTGAAATCGTGATCGATTGTCTCGACTGCACCGTACCTGTGTCTGGTTCTCTTCCTGATCGTGACCGTATTCTCAATATCCTCCTCTCAACATACATCAATTCGGTAACTAATAATCGTCAGTTGGTGGAGATACAGGACCAACTGGCACAGGCCAACACAACACTCGAAACAAAGTTGAGTGAGTTAAAGGCAATCGAAGAAAGGTTCAGAACTGTAGTCCAGACCATCCCGGATATTGTTTACAGGATAGATAAGAATGGGAATTTCACATTTTTGAATGATGCAATACAGAACCTCGGTTATACACCTGAGGAATTAATCGGGAAGAACTTCAGAGAGCTGATAGCAGCCCCGGAAGAAACACCTCCCGGTCGCTCAGATCTTCTACCTTCACTCAGAGGCAGTGAAACAGGTGATACCCTGGCTCCCAAACTGTTCGATGAAAGAAGAACCGATGACCGCAGGACCAGGAACCTGGAAGTAATGTTAAAGATAAAGGGAGATATCGATACTATCCAGGGCCAGCTTTCAACTGTGGTGGATAGTGCCAGAGTTATGGAAGTAAGCAGTTCAGGACTGTATGTGAGCGGGGACGATGCGGATTCACGGGAATTTCTCGGTTCAGTAGGTATCATCCGTGATATCACCGAAAGGAAACAGGCCGAAGAGGAATTGAAGTACCATCGGGAGCAACTTGAAATGAAGGTGAGAGAGCGCACCGAAGAGCTCGAACAGGTATTGGCCAAACTTGAAAGGGAGGTTGCCGAGAGAGAGAAAACATCGCAGGAGAAAATACAGCTTGAAACCCAATTGAGAAGATCGCAGAGACTGGAGACAATAGGTACTCTGGCAGGCGGTATCGCACATGACTTCAACAATATCCTCACACCCATATTCGGATACCTCGGGATGGTTCAGAGCCAGCTGGCACCGGACAGTGATGCCTATGCCAAACTCAGCAATGTGAACAAAGCTGCCAACCGCGCAAGGGATCTGGTGAAACAGATCCTGGTTTTCAGCAGGGAGGTTGAACAGGAGAAGACTATCGTTGAATTCCAGCTCCTCATCAAAGAGGTCTTGAAACTGCTTCATGCAACTCTGCCGTCGACAATCGAGATTCGCCAGGATATCAGTCCCGATGCAGGTGCCATTCTCGCTGATCCTTCACAGATGCACCAGGTGTTGATGAACCTCTGTACGAATGCTTACCAGGCGATGCGCGATACAAGTGGAGTGCTGGAAGTAAAACTGGAACGGTTTGACGTGGATGCAGATTTTATAACGACACATCCGAACCTCAAAGAAGGCCGGCATGTCAGACTGACCGTCAGTGATACTGGTTGTGGTATGGAAAAGGAGATAGCAGACAGGATTTTCGAGCCGTTTTTCACTACACGTGAAACAGGCGAAGGTACGGGTCTGGGGCTGTCCGTGGTTCACGGTATAGTTGCCAGCCACGGCGGAGAGATCACTGTTAACAGTGAACCGGGAGAAGGTACCTCTTTCAAGGTCTATTTGCCGTGGGTTGATATCGAAACGGAAGTCGAAGACCCCGAAGAAGAAGTCGATCTGAAAGGACAGGAACGGATTCTCTTTGTGGACGACGAAGAGGCGATCGCTGATCTTGGCAGGGAAATGCTCCAGGATTTCGGTTATGACGTCACTGTCATGATCAGCAGTGTAGAAGCTCTGGAAATGTTCAAGAAATCTCCCGATCGATTTGATTTAATCATAACCGACCAGATCATGCCGGACATGACAGGCACGGAATTAATTGAGGAGGTCATGAAATTGAGAGATGATATACCGGTTATTCTCACAAGCGGTTTCAGCGAGGTTGTTACACCCGAGAAAATGGGAGAACTGGGTATCAGGGATTATATAAGGAAGCCCTTTATACTGAAAGAGCTGGGCGCGGCTATCCGTAAGGCTGTGGAAGCGGGGAAGGACCCGGTTCGGTGAGCTGGTCAAACGCGGTGTCAGCCGTGATCTGGCGGCTCAGACCGCCGGCAGCTGCCACAGTATGTGGCACCTCTGCCGGAGTCCCGCTCTCAGCTTTGCCCTGCCCAACGACTTCTTCCGGTCCCTCGGCCTACCTTCTCTGAAGGACACGCTGTTCGAGTAACCAACCGAACCGCCGTGTACGGACCCGTACGCACGGTGGTGTGACAGGGAAAACCCGTGAGGGTCTACCTATGTCGATCACTGCAATCGGAAATCAGCCCGAATTGTTATACGGTAATCAACCCCCGGTTGTCAGCTTCGCATCCTCCGGGGCTGTGGGGATGAATCCTTCCTTCATCCGCCAGATAGTCTCCTCACGTGCCCGCTTGATGATCCGTTCGGCAGTCTCATAGGCCTGCTCGGGTGTGAGTTCTATACGGGCAAGGCCCTGTTCGATGGCCTTCTGACCTACGGCCACGGCTTCACGCGGGAAGACTTCCCAGTCATCCATCGTCGGAATGATGTAACCCTCGTGAATCCCCTTGTCCTCGGCGCATCTGGCCAGTTCATCGGCGGCCGCGATGCACATCTCGTCGGTGATCGTTGAGGCGGCCACATCGAGGGTGCCGCGGAAGATGCCCGGGAACCCGAGAGAGTTGTTGACCTGGTTGTCGAAGTCGGAACGACCGGTTGCCATGATGCGGGCACCGGCTTCCTTCGCGTCCCACGGCCAGATCTCGGGTATCGGGTTGGCACAGGCGAAGACGATCGAGTCCTTGGCCATCTTGGCCACGGCCGACTTGTCGATGATGTCGGGGCCGGAGCGGGAAAGGGCTATCAGCATGTCAGCGTTTTCGATCCCTTCCTCGAAGGGGACATCTATGTTCTCGGCGTTCGTGTTCTGACAGAGATACCACTTCTCCGGCTCGGTCTCCTGGAACTCGGTCCGACCCATGTGGAGGGGGCCCTTCGAGTCGTAGAGGAGCATCTGGTCGGCGTTGAGGCCCCATGTGATAAGCATCCGGGCGATCCGTGCGTTGGAGGCACCGGCGCCGTAGAGGACGGTCTTGACCTTCTCTCTATCCTTGCCCACAACCTTGAGTGCGTTGATGACACCGGCCACGGTCACCGTCGCCGTGCCCTGCTGGTCGTCGTGCCAGACCGGAATGTGGCACTCTTCGCGCAGCGTGTCCAGGATCTCGAAACACTTCGGCTTCTCGATGTCTTCGAGGTTGATACCGCCGAAACAGGGCTGAATGGCCTTGACGATCTGGATGATCTCTTCCTTGTCCTGCGTATTCAAGCAGATGGGGAAAGCGTCAACACCGCCCAGGTACTTGAAGAGGATCCCCTTGCCCTCCATGACCGGGATGGCGGCCTCGGCCCCGATGTTGCCCAGACCCAGTACCCGCGAGCCATCGCTCACCACGGCGATCATGTTGGCCTTGTTCGTGTGCTCGAATACCTTGTCGGGATTCTCTGCAATGTCCTTGCACGGCTCGGCCACTCCCGGGGTATACCAGATAGCGAAGTCATTGAAGTCGCGGATCTGGCACTTCGGGACGACCTCGATCTTGCCCCGGTAAAAGGGGTGGAGTCGCATGGCGTCTTTGGCCGGCTGGTATGCTTTGGCCAGCAGTTCATCAACTGTAGGTTGTCTTTCCTCACTCATCTCCAGTTTGCCTTTCAGTGTAAAAGTTACTCTGAACATAACAGCAGATGGCTCAATCTGCAAATCAGACTCTAAAGTCTTTTTATTAATATTCCATGGCCACGACACTCCCTTCTCTCGGTAGAGTGAAGAAGTGCTCATATGCGATCAGGAGAGGTTCAATGTCCGGGCCGGATTATGCATGTAAAAGGGAATCATGCATATATGAGAGGAACTGATGAATTCCTGACTCTT
>VAPB010120939.1_pt1 | contig 16881 bp, 13 predicted proteins | sample 3395101 | NCBI WGS metagenome assembly VAPB01 (sample SAMN08290433, study PRJNA428436) | hydrothermal vent metagenome | isolation source: Deep-sea hydrothermal vent chimney | place: Indian Ocean: Southwest Indian Ridge | reverse complement strand
CTGCCGTAAATTGGCGGGGTGCCATGTCTGAGTGGTTTGGCCTCGAGTTCTGACGACTGGCCAGGTCCAGAAGATACCGTGGTGATGGGGATGGTCCTTGATAAAATCATCGGTGAGAACCTGGCCATCGAGAGAGTAAAGAGGATGGATATAGCACGATCGGGTCTGCTCAGGATGGACACCTTCCTTAAGTTGATCGGCGAATCGGTAAGTGAGCACTTTTGTGTTGCCTTCCTGCACTGTGAGTGTGCCTTTGTCCTTATCTTCTACGAATCTGAATTTCTCTGAGGCGGCTGACTGCATAATGCCCAATACGAGGATTCCAAGCACAATCATTATTCGTTTCATGATATCTTTCTCAGTGTCTATTGAGTTTTACAAGTTCGAGGATTTTATCTTCGTCCACCGTGATCCCCAAGCCCGGTCCGTCGGGGACTTGAGCCACTCCATTTTTTATGTTCAAAGGCGTTTTTAAGACATCGGCAGTGAGAAACTGAGGTCCGTTGAGTGCAGCGGATTTTTTCAATCCATAGGCACTATAGAGGCCGAGTGAGGCGGCCAGGGAAATATCCGGATCGGTCAGTCCGCTGCCCAGCCAGAGAAGGTTATTTTTCTCACAGATCTCGATTTGCCGTCTGTTGGACAAGAGACCGCCGCAGCGCGCCGGCTTCATGGCCACGCCGTCGCACATGCCGAGTTTGATGAATTCCTTCAAATCCACTGGAGAGACGACGCCCTCATCCATAAGAATCGGTAATGCTCCCTGTTTTTTAAGTGCCTGATACCCGCTGATGCGGTTGGGCCGAAGTGGAGCCTCAAGGACATCCACTCCGGCATCGGCCAGCATTGGAGCGGCCTTTAAAGCCGTGTCCGGGTCATAACCTCCATTGGCATCCGCCCAAAGAAAGGTCTCAGGAACTTGGCACCGGACTTCTCGGGCAAGGGCGGCGTCAAAATCCGGGTCGGGAGCGACCTTGATGTTGAAGTGTCGGTAATCCCGTTTTATTCCCTCTTCTATTAAGGCAGCTGCGTCCTTGATTTGAGTGACATTGACTGTCCAGCTCAGTGTGATCGGTTCTCCTTTGGGCTTTCCCCACATCTGGGCGAGAGATTTATTCTGCAGTTTACCTGATAAATCGTGAAGAGCGATATCGATCCCTGCACGGCTGATAGGCATTCCAGTTGAAAAACCTGGGGCAACGGCTGTATCCATGGCGGCGTGGGCGCCGAAAATATCTGTCGGATCACGTCCAATGAGCACTGGGGTGTAGTAATCGCGGAGAACGGCTTCTGATGTCTCCAGCGTCTCATAACTCCATTTGGCAATAGGGAGGGCCTGCCCCCAGCCAACTTTACCGTTATCGGCAGTGATTTTGACAATCACAGCTGCACGGCCGGCTGATCCATGCGGCCCGGTAAAAAATTTGAAATATCCCGTCATGGGATACCGGAGAGGAAAGAGTTCTATACGATCAATTTTTGTTTTAGAAGATTCTCCCCAAAAAAAATTCCGTGAGATTCCCAGGGCTATCACGGCAGATGATGCCCGGCCAAGAAAAGCCCTCCGGGTCATCACTTCCATTCACTTGTGATGTATTGCTTGTAGCGTTCGGCAATCCGGCCTGTCTTTGCATTCCCCCTGTGGACCAGAATACCGGCGTGCTGTGTGAGAGACTTCTCTTTATTTAGCATAAAAGGTTTTCCGCTGAAATTATCCGGCCTTCTTGGCCCAAAAATGCCGTACTCTCGCGTCAGCCAGCGGTGGTCAAAACCATCCGGTTTTTGGAATAGGGCTACACCTTCTGTTTTACCTTCAACGGTATTGGAGTAATCCACCCACAGGGCGACCTTCATATTGGTGGCCTTTTCTCCTTGAGCGCCGTTGTCGGAGGTAATGGTCCCTCCGTTCTGGCCGCTGAAGTTGGGATGAATTCTGAGAAAGGGCCAGGCGTAATGGACGTCATCGCTGACAAACTCAACATCTCCGTAGGCTGCCGTCAAAGTGTAGGTGATGTCGATAAAATATTCGCCATCTTCCATTGGATAGACAACCATATGCCGCTTTTCATCCAGAATGGGAATGCTGCCATCCATCTCCCACTTTAAATTCGCTTCAATTACGGCTTTGTTGTCCTCTGTTTCCAGCCGGACAAATTCTACGTGACGTATGTGATCGCGAAAGGGGGGGCCATAGGCATTAGTGCCAATCATCTGGCCGGAATACAGGGCGTTATAGATGCTGACCGGCCGGCTGCCGTTCAATCGAACAGTGTCCCCAAAATAAAAAGCCCGGTGGTGGGGATAGGGTTCATTTTGCTGGATAAGGAGGTTTTTTCCTGTAGGACTCAGCATAGGATAAATATGCGGGAGATCTAACCAGGATATGTATTGATATGTGAAGGCTTCGCGGCTGTCGATGAGGACGTGAAGCTGTCCGAGTTTATCATTTTTTTGCAGCTGGATGGAAGAGGATTCTGCAGTCAAATTGACCATCTGCAGTCCGGCAACAAGAACAATACAGAGGAAAAGATGGAGTGAATGTCTATGGGTTTTCATGGGCCTCCTTCTCTTAGAGAATCCAGGGTTTGCGGTGCGCGTAGTCCAGCCAGCGATTGGCCTCCTCATCATTGACAAAGCGTTCCGCCCGGGGATCCCAGCGCAGCTTTCTTCCCAACTTCATGGCGATGTGAGTTAAAATACATACGGTGTTAGAACGGTGCCCGACTTCCACAGGAGCTATAGGATCTTTCCGGCTGCGCATGCATTCCAGGAAGTTTTTCATATGATTGGTTGAAACATAGAGTTTGGTCTCTTCCTCACCGATCTCCTGTTTCAGGATCTCTCTTTCCGAGGCTTCGATTTTGCCCCTCTGGACAAAAATCCAGCCATCTTCACCTTCGAACCTTACGCCGGCCGGGCTGCCCGTGTCCTGGATCAATTTGACTCCGTTGGCGTATACGCCGTCGGAATGAAAGATGGTGTGCACATCAAAAAGTCCCCGGTCGGGAAATTCGGCTGTGGCAGCAATTTCAACAGGTCCGCTCTCTTCCGATCCGTTACCCCACTGAGCGATATCGTTCATATGAGAGCCCCATCCGGTAATCATACCGCGGCAGTACCGCTCGATCTGCAGCCATCCGGGGCGGCTGTAGTTTCTCTGTGGATGCACGCGGTCTTCAGAAAAGGGGGCCTCAGGTGTGGGACCCATCCAGAATTCATAATTGAGGTTTTTTGGTACAGGCATGACATCGGGATTTCCAGATCCCTGATCTTCCGGCAGCCAGACACGGATAGTGTGCAGCTTGCCGATACGTCGGTTGCGAGTCAGCTCACAGGCCATACGAAAATAGACGGATGACCGCTGCTGGGAACCAACCTGGAGGATTCGTTTGTTCTGCCTTACGGCCTTTACAAGCTTCTCTCCTTCGGCAATAGAAAAAGTCATTGGTTTTTCCAGGTAGATATCTTTACCGGCATTGGCTGCCGCGATCCCATGAACGGCATGCCAGTGATCTGGTGTAACGATGAGCACGCCATCAATATTCTTTTGGGCGAGAAGTTCACGGAAATCACTGTAGGCGGCACAACCTTTGTAACTGTTTTTGTCCAGCTCAGCAGCATAGATCTTATCCACCAACCACTGGGCGTCCTCCATGCGGTGTGTGTCCACATCACAGACAGCCACCACTCTTGCTCCGACCTCCAGGCCGCGGTAGATCAGCTCCTGCATGTCTCCCTGGCCCTGCCGGCCCACACCGATACATCCCATGAGCAGGGTATTGCTTGGAGCCGACTGCCCGAAAACAGTCGATGGAACAATTGCCGGTGCGGCCAATACTGCGGCTGAAGTTTTGAGGAAATTTCTGCGGGAGATGGCCTTTTTTTGTTTTGTTTGAGGCACAGCGTACTCCTTCTATTTAAACAGCTGGCCGAGTTTGATCAATATTCCGATTTGCAGTGCTATTGAGGATAATGAAATCTCAGCCTTGCGGACATTCCTGTACCATGATCCTTCGGGCTTCTCATCATCGGCAAATAAGGAAGCATAATATTTATCGTTGAACATTTCCTCTTCGACATACCACAGTGTGTGATCGGGATGTGTCTCAGGTTCACTGTCCCAGGGATCGTCATAAGAAAAACTCTCCGTTCCCATCAGATCTTTTAATACGGCAAGTCTCCCAGAAACACCAAAGATAAGAGCCATTGTACGGCTGATGTTAAGTTCAATGTTTAAGCTTCCATGAGCTCCAATAGTGTTTTTACTCGAATCAAATAAGATAGTTATATCCATGTCTTCGTAACTTTCGATGATGGAACTGTTGTATTGACCTATATAGTATCCTGCCCCGGCGCCGATAACAACTTTGAATAGTTCACCGAGTGGGATATCATAATACAAGCTCAAAGTAAGGGGGACGGCACTGATTTTAGGTTCCATAATAATATCGATCTCTTCCCCTTCGGCGGCTAAGGTCTTCGTACTCTGCTTGGTTAACCGAAGGTATCCCGCTCCCAGTCCAATCGAAAATCGAGGATTGAAGCTTAATATCAGCTCTCCTCCAAAAAAAGGGCCAAATCCCAGAGGAGAGATCTCGCCGCTGACATTAGCTCCCATAAGATTTGAAAGATCATCAAACAATTGGTTCCAACCATCGAGATTTTTATTCACATCATTTTGACCGACCAAATGGCCAAGGCCGCCGAACAATTTAATGTCAAAATTTAGTCCTGAAGTTTCATTATTACGCATTTGAAATTCGACTGGAGTTTTCGAGGCAGGTTTATCTTTTATTTTTACAGTTTCTTCGATTTCAGCTTTTGTCCATTGTGGTAAAAATAATAAAATGAGTAAACACATTGCGAAAATGGAAGAGTATTTGTTTCGTGTCATCAGCCCTCCTTCAAATGTGAATCCGATTTGTCGTTAGAACTAATGTAACAACTCATGGTGAACGAGTCAACAATACCCTAAGGGTTCTATTTGACACTGCCCTTTTTAAATACTATTCTATATATTCTAGGAGCAAAGCACTTTACTGATAACAGTTGCATACAGGGATTAGATCAATGACTAGGGAAAAAGAGAGAAGAGACAGAGAGAAAAAAGAAAAAGCGAGACGAAAAAGAGAAGAGAGGGGGAAGGAGAAAAAAAAGGGAAGAATTTTAGCTTGAAAATATTAGGAGGCGAAAGTGAAAGAACTTGTTGAAATGATTGCTAAAGCATTAGTGGACAATCCGGACCAGGTACAGGTTTCCATCTTGGATGGGGAACAGAGCTCGATCATTGAATTGAAGGTTGCCCCGGACGATGTAGGAAAAGTTATTGGAAAACAGGGCCGAAATGCGCAGGCTATTAGAACCATTCTTGGAGCCGCCGGGATGAAGATGAAAAAAAGATTGACTATGGAGATTATCGAGTAAGAAAAAGTATTTAACTTTTAGGAAAAACAACTCTAAAAGAGAAGCTATCCCTTATTTTAACTTAATCCTGGAGAGCTTTTAAGGAACTCGTTTATCTTCCTAAATAATGGGGATTGTCTTTTTCGATGATCAGCTTTGTGGTAAGCACTGTATCACCAACTGTCAACTTGACTATGTACTGACCGGGGCCAACCGTACGGATCCGTCTGAATCTTCTCTGTGTCGATGTGGCTTCTTGTTTTCCAGGAGGATTCAGCCCGAAATTCCAGATAACCTTGTGCATCCCCTTTTCTTTAGGTCCATCTAAATTTCGGATCACCTTTCCTGTTATATCCAGGATTTCAATTTTGGCTTTCTCCGGAGTTTCGTTTTTTAGAAAGTAGAAAATATTCGACCCGGTCGGAGGATTTAGTTTGAAAAATCGTTTATCCGTCACCCAGGACCATTCATATGTCCTTGCCCACTTTACTTCAGGTCTGATATCAAAAAGAAAAACATCTTTTTCCTTCACTTCTTGTGTAAACTTCTGTAAAGCCGTGATGTTATCCACAATCCAGGCACCTCGGCCGTGTGTTCCTGCGATGAGATCGTTATCACGGGGGTGGATGAGCATGTCATGGACCGGTACTGTCGGCAGTCCATTCATGAAGCGGGTCCAATTCTTTCCCCTGTCCACAGAGATATACATCGCAAATTCCGTTCCTGCAAAGAGAAGATCCGGATTTATGTAATCTTCACGGACGACATACACCGATCCTTCGGGAAGACCATCTGTGATCTTATTCCAGGTTATTCCATAGTCTTCAGTGACATAAATATAGGGATTTTGGTCATCATGGCGGTGACCGTCAAACACCACATAGGCTCTGCCTGGGACATGGTTGGATGCTTCGATTCGTTTTACCCAGTATTCTTTAGGTGCTCCGGTCATATTGTCGTTCAACAGAGTCCACTGGCCGCCGTCATTTTGTGTCAGCTGGACATTTCCATCATTGGTTCCGACCCAGACAGTCCCGGGATTCAATGGCGATTCATCGATAGAGACGATGGCGCTGTACCGGCCGTCCGGTGTGGCGGTGAGATCCGGACTGATTGTCCGCCAGCGGTCACCGCGGTCAACGGATTTGAAGAGTTTGTTGCCACCAAAATAAAGAGTCTGTGGATTATGGGGAGATATCAATAAAGGGCCGTTCCAATCAAACCGGTAGCGTTCTCTTTTCTCTCCTTTTTGCACCTCGGGTGGTCTTGGTCGAATGGATGTGTTTTCCCAGTTGCGCAGATTGAGACGTGAGATACTGCCTCTCTGTGTTTCATAATAGACAGTATTAGAATCAGTTGGATCGACTTGGTTGAAAAAACCGTCGGCATTACTGAGAGGAAACCAGTCATTGTTTACGATTCCTCTGCCTCTCCGTGAGCGGCTTGGGCCTCCCCAGTTGCCGTTGTCCTGGAGTCCTCCATAAACATAATATGGTTTTCTCATGTCGACGGTTATGGCGTAGAACTGAGCGAGGCCAATGGTTGTGATCACATCCCATTTTTTCCCTCGGTCATATGTGATGTTGATGCCTCCATCGCCGCCGACGATGACGTGATTGGAGTTGTTGGGATCGATCCAGAGCGCGTGATAATCAATATGGGTTCTCCCTTGAACGAGTGTTCCTACTTTTAAGGTGTTTCCTCCATCATCTGAATAGGCCAGAGGTGATCCACAGGTCCAGAAGACATTTTCGTCATTGGGATCGACGCGGATCTGGCTGTAGTAGGAAGGCCGGTTGTTATAAGTATGTTTTTGTGTCCATGTTTCTCCATAATCGTCTGACCGGAAAATTCCTCCCAGGTTTGGATCGAGTTTTTCGGCTTTCAGAACGCCGTTTCTCTGTTGGCCGCGTGTTTTTTTAGTGCTGACGAGGGCATACACCGTTCCCGGTCTGCTCCTGGAAGTGCTGATGCCGGTGCGTCCCATTTCATCGGTTGGCAGTCCCTGAGTGGATTTTTTCCATGTTTTTCCGGCATCCTTGGTCACATATATGCCTGCTTTTGGTCCCCACTGGTCAATAGGATCTCCGGCATCAAAACGATCCCTTGTTCTCAAATGGGCTACAGCATAGAGAATGCTGGTGTTTTCGGGGTCCATGGCTAAATCTGTGACACCGGTTTCGTTATCGAGAAAGAGAACTTTGTCCCATGTTTTGCCACCGTTTATGGTTTTGAAGACTCCTCGCTCATCATTGACTCCCCAGAGGTGTCCCAAGGCGGCAACATACACGATATCGGGATTTTTTGTGTCGATAAGCACTCGACCAATGTGGTGGGTCTCTTTCAATCCTACGAATTCCCAGGTTTTCCCGGCATCTGTAGACTTAAAGACTCCACCACCCCAAGGAGAGCTGTTGCGGTTATTTGGCTCACCCGTTCCGACAAAGAGGATATTGGGATTCGAAAGAGAGATGGCAATATCTCCGATGGACGCATTGGGCTGGTCGTTAAATATTGGTTCCCATGTGATGCCGGCATTTTCCGTTTTCCATATTCCACCTGTGGCGGCTCCGGCATAGACGACGTAAGGATTGCTCTCTACACCTTCGATATCGGTAATCCGTCCTCCCGGATTGGCCGGCCCGATTTCCCTCCAAGAAAAGTGTTTCAGGAAATCGAGAGAGTCTGATTGAGACAGAAGTCCGGCAGACGGCAGCAGCAAACACAGGATTAAGGTCAAACTGGGTACGAAAACTTTTTTCGAAAGATTATTGTTCAATTGTTTCTCCTAATCAAGGATTTTATTAGAGATTTTTATTCAAGAAAAAAACATATGTTTTTTGCGGAGATAATGCAATAGATTTTTTTGAATGTTTCTCTCTAAATATATTTTTGGCAGTTTTATGAATGATTATTTCTGGATCTGGATAGTGACTTTATGGGGCATAAATTCACCTTTTGGCCCCTCGGGAATAGCGATCTTGAGTTGACCTCCCTTTAAAACCGCTCCTGTGACACTTTTAGCCATCCTTGGATTCAGAACTCTAAGGATATAGTCTGTTTTGGCAAGACCTTCAACCAGGATGACTAAACTCGATTCTTTTTTTCGGACTGAGAGAATTTTTAGGCCTATGTTTCTATTTCCCACTTTTGTTCTAGTAATCACAGGAAGAATTTCTAGAGAGGGTAAAGTATCCAGCTCGAAAAACAAAGGACTTTCGTCTATGTATATATCGGTTTCAATTTGGATGGTTTGTGTGCCATGAATGGTGTTAAAAACCGCCGGTTCTCCATTGATAGAAAGTGATTGGATTTTTATGGTCGCGCTGAGATTGGGAGCGAAGTGGATTTTGTACCCCTCGGCTTTTTCTCCCTTGATGGACACAGATATTTTTCCTTGGGATTTTTTATAGTCGAAAGAAAATGTTGCGTTGCCAGTTTTGTAGTTAATAATTTTAACGTTGTTCCAATCTGCTGGAAAGTGTGGAGAAAAGATTAATGTCTTGTTGATGGCATCTCCTTCGAGTCCCAGGAGTCCTCGTACTAAAGGGAGAGTGACGCCGGCCGTTGAAAAGCCCTGATGAGGCACGGCTTCCTGGGGCCACACATTCAAAGAGCCTGAAAAAACCTCAGTAATGGAACCCAGTGCGTTGTCAAAGGTGTGCCGGGCTGTAGCGAGAAGAAGGGTGTATCCCTGAAGCGGCAGGTGATGTTTATAAAGTGCTGTAGTGACCCAGCTTGTCAGAAAAGGCCAGACTGCGCCGTAATTGTAGTTAAGAGGTTGAAAATAAGGGCTTTTGTTCGAAATGCTCCGGATTCCCCAGTCCGTGGTCAATTCAGACGAACAGATCCTTTCCAGAGAAATCCGGCTTCTCTCGGGTGTCCCCAATTCCCACATCAGACCCACGGCATTCCAGGGTGAAATCTCCTGGACATGCTCTCCCTCTGTGTTAAAAGCATAGACGTAAAACTGGCTGTCTTTATCCCAGAATTTGTCTTCAAACGCCTTTTTGGCCAGCAAAAAATGTTGGGCGGTAGTGCGGTCAAGCGCTTTATCTCTCACGGCTTCTGCCATTTGCTGCATGGCCATCGATGCCCTGACCCAAACGGCAGCAAGATAAATATCTGTTTCTATGCTTGTTAGGGCTCCATATTCTAGGGCTCCGAGGCCGGCGCTTCTGTTATCCATGAGGCCGTCACCGTTTGCATCTGTAGACAAACACCAGCTGTAGGCTTTTTTCAGGCTTTCCCAGTTCTTTTTGACGAAATCGACATCCCCGCTCTTCTGCATGTAATCGTACATAGCCGTGATGTAATAGGGTGTCGTGTCTCCGTGGATGTATCCATAGTGATAATCGTTCCACCAGTCAATGTAGCCTTCGGCTTGAGAGAGTTCATGGGACATTTTTCCGTCATCTCTCTGCCACTTCTGTGTAAAGGCAAGAATGTTACGTACGGTCTTGTGGGCTCCAAAGCTCATGAAGCTGAACGAATTGATATAGGCATCTCCACCAAAAAACCAGCCGAAACCCGGCCGGCCGCTGCTGCCTGAAGCTCCAAGTCCTGCCACCAGTCCTTTGCCCAGAGTGGGATGGTCTACAATCAGATTATCGAAGGCGACCTTCGCCCAATGGAAGGCAAGGTCGAGTTCCGGTTCGGGTGTTTGAATTTGAAGAGTACTCTCCTGAAGGTTCAAATAATGTCGGAAATTCTCCAGGTAATACTGTTCTGGAGATTCCTGGAGTTTTTTATAGACATTGAGGATGTCCTCTCGATTTCCTTGGCCTCCAGCCAGGTAGATGGGGATAAACTTGTCTTTGACTTTTTTGGGTCGGACAGTTTTATCTGAAATTCACTCGGGGAGTCCGAAAGCATATGTGCGGGAGTGTAGGATAGTCCTGATGCAGCAGGGGAGCCGACAAGCCCATGATTCTTTCCTGTTGATTCAGAGATGATATATGCTTTGATATCTTCATTCCAGTAAGCAAACTGTCCGCCGATACCTGCCGGCCACATGGGTTGGAGCACGGGCAGAAAACTACACACAATCGTGAGAGGCTCTTCCGTATCCACTTTAAGTAATATGATAGCTCCTGGTTCATGGACGGGAGTGATATAGATGGCTTTAACCGTAAAAGACTGGTAAGTGTAGGTCAGGATGGTTGCTTCAGGAGAAACAGATACGAAACGGACGATATCCCCTGCCTTTATGGCTCGAGTGGAACTTCCAATAAAAAAAGAGATCTCAAAATTCCTCAGTATTTTGAGTGGATAGGCCCACGCCTCAAACGTTCCCGATTCATCACCGAGGACTGCAAATTTACGTCCCACTTTGTCAAATGGTGTTCCTGGGCGAGCCAATCGTTCCAGGGTCATCTCGTGTGTTTTGATCTCAAATTCTTGGATGAGACCTTCTTGGGCGTGGATGGATCCCCAGCAAAATAATAAAAGAACAAAAAAAGAAAGGAATTTTGTCTCTTTCATCTCTAAAAAAGGATGATCGGATTTTCCCTGACAAAGAGGAAGAAGAACAAAACGTAAATCATCACAAGTGTAAAAATCAAAGGCAGTTCACTTTTAAAACTGGCTACACGATTGGGGATGACTTTTTCCTCACACTTGTACTTCTTTCTGCTGGGGAAAACGGCCGGAATCTGGGATTTGTAGTCTTCATAAGTTTTTCCAAATTTATTTTTTAGGAATTTTTCTTCATAGGGAATGATAATAGAATATAGGAAGACAAATTCGGCAAAGTATAATGGGATAAGCCACCAGATATTGAATGTGATCACAACTCCAAGATCGACGATGAAGTTTCCAAAATAAAGTGGATTTCTGATGTAAGAGTAAGGCCCGGATGCGCAAAAGAATTCCGCTTCAATTTCGGTCACAATATGACGGCCGTGAAGATAGCCGGCTGAGTGTACTCTAAATGCCAGTCCGGACAGAACAAAAACGAAGCCTATTATCCATAACGTCAATGTTGTTGTGCTTTGGAGAATAAGGAATTTGAGTGCGACACCGATAACAAGAAAAAAGATTCTGTAGTACCTGCGGGTGTTGAAAATAAACCTTGAAAATTTGCCGAACAACGGGGATCTCCTCTTTCCTTTAAATGCGTCTGATGTTTTCCATCCGATTAGAGAGTGATTTATACCACAAACTTCGTTTTAAGGTCAATGAAAGCGGTAGCTCATTGTCGGTCAGAGATATACAAAGCTTGCGGCTGAAGTTATGGGGTATCAGTGGTTAAGTGAAGCTTCTCAGGAAATTAGAGCGGTGCTTATACGAATGCTGACACTGCCCTAGGTGAAGATCTATTTTTCCTTGATATGAATGCTCCCACCGGATGTGCGCAGATAAAGCTCGGGACCGCCGCCGTTAATATCGGCATCAAGATCGCGTTTTTTAATCTCACCCTTGATAGTAACGGGAAAATCAGTGTATACTCTGCCCCCGCTTGTATGGGCATTCACATGGACTCCAATCCCTTCATTCAAGTAGACAGTTACAGATCCTCCCGATGTGATCAAACGGCAGCTGGCTTTTGGCGTTCGGGAAATATATGCCTTGATGGAACCGCCCGAGGTTTTTGCATGAATCGTGCCACTCACTTCATTCACTTCGATCCCCCCGCCCGATGTTGACGCTTCCACATCACCCTGTGCGTTATCGATCGTGATACTCCCACCAGAGGTATGGACATCTACATCACCCAGAGTTTTGCCGATGGATATACTCCCTCCTGATGTGTTGCCATTGATGGGTCCATCGATGTTGTTGAACTCGAGGCTGCCGCCAGATGTTTTGGTGAGCACTCGACCTACAAGATCCTCGACCAGAATGCTTCCGCCCCGCGTATGGAGGTCGACATTGTATTTTCCCGGTACAGTGACGACATACTTTATTCTCAATCTGTTCCTTATATTGTTCCATAGACGACCCAATGATTTGCTCTTATATTCAGCGATGATTTCTACATCATTTCCGGACTGCTTGAAGTTCACAATAAAATCATCCATGGCCTCGCGTGCACGTTTCTTGTCATCCGATCTGTATTCGCGATAGAGTTTTACTTCCACACGATTACTGTTGGTCCCCCTGATTTCCACAGATCCCCTGGCTGTGTCAATAGTCAGTTTTCCCCCGGCGTTGACATTAAACGTTTTTTCAATGTTGTCTTCGATGTTGCCAAGCGCCACCATCCCTGTCAAAACCAACAAAACAGGGAGGATGAAAAATAATTGATTTGTTTTCCTATGAATAGTACGCATACCGACTCCTTTTGAATAACAGAATTATAGGATCAATAGATAAGACGCTTTTTCTGGCAAAAAGGTTTGTTTTTTTTTGGCTGGGAAGCAGGGATTCGAACCCCGATTCCATGATCCAGAGTCATGTGTCCTGCCGTTGGACGACTTCCCAGCAGCAGCGACATGATAATGGATTTCCCCAAGAATTTCAACACGGAATAATTGGTTCACATTGACTTGAATGAGAGATAATGCTACCATTCGGAACTAAATAATGGGACAAGGGAAAAAACAATGATATGTCCATACTGTGATCATCGGGAAAGCAAAGTCATAGATTCCCGGGATAGCAAAAATGGTTTTGCTATTCGCAGACGGCGTGAATGTCTCTCTTGTCAGAGAAGATTCACGACATATGAAAAAATCGAGGAAATTCCCTATATGGTTGTCAAGAAAGATGGCCGAAGGCAGCGTTTCAGCTCTGAAAACCTCCTGCGGGGAATATTAAAAGCCTGTGAAAAAAGACCGGTGCCTTTATCAGAGTTAGAGGGAATTGTTGAAGAGGTCGAAAATATACTGCAGGAACGTGCAGAGAAAGAAATCGGTGCCGCAGAAATCGGAAAGTATGTCATGGACAAGCTGAGAACTCTTGACAAAGTGGCCTATGTTAGGTTTGCTTCTGTCTATCGAGAGTTTAAGGATGTCAAAGAATTCAAGAAGGAACTGGAAAAGCTTTTGTAAGACAGGAATATTTACGCATAGGCTAATCTTTTTGTCCAATTATATCAATTTGAATCGTCAAGGTTAAGACAATCAAGCCTGCGGAGAAATGAATGGCAAAAAAAGACGATGACATCGTTGAAGAATTTGAAGATATTATAGAAGATCAAGGTCAAAAGCTGAATATTCCAAAGGAACTTCCTGTGCTCATGCTGAGGGATATTGTTGTGTTTCCTTATATGGTAGTGCCTTTGTTTGTCGGGAGAGAAAAATCAAAAAAGGCCATTGATCATGCCCTTTCGACTCACCGTATGATTCTTCTTCTGACACAGAAAAACATGGAGATCGAAGAACCCAAGAGTGAAGATGTTTACCAGATGGGTACGGTCGCACTGGTAATGAGAATGCTGAAACTCCCTGATGGGCGGGTCAGAATTCTAGCACAGGGTCTTATCCGGGCAGAAGTGAGAGAATTAAATGAGGAAAAACCCTATTATTCGGCTAAAATAAAGGTCATCCGTGAAGCAGAGGTAGAAAAAGAGCAAATTGAGGTTGAAGCCATGATCCGGAATGTCCGCGATGGTCTGGATGAAGCGTCCACTTTGGGAAAAAATATTCCACCGGAGATTTTGATCATTGCCGCCAATGTGGATGAGCCTGGGAGGCTTGCCGATCTGACGGCTGCCACTTTGGATTTAAAGATAGAAGAGGCCCAGGATCTCGTAGAAATTATTGAACCGTTTCACCGTCTGAAAAAGGTTTATGAAAAGTTGACAAAAGAACTCCAACTCCTGGATGTCCAATCTAAGATCAGCACTGAGGCCAAAGGAGAGATGGATAAGCTCCAGAAACAGTATTATCTGAGACAGCAGATCAAGGCTATTCAGAAAGAATTGGGAGAAGGCAGCGAAATTCAAGAGGATATAAAAAATTACCAGGAAAAACTCATAAAGCTCAAAGTCGCAAAAGAAGTAAGAGAGGAGATCGAAAAAGAAATCAACCGCCTCAGCCAAATGCACCCCGAATCTGCGGAAACAGCCGTTGTCAGAAACTATCTGGACTGGATGTTTTCTTTACCCTGGAACAAAAGGACTAAAGATAATCTTGACCTTCGCAAGGCAAAAGCCATTTTGGATGAAGATCATTATGGTCTGGAGAAGGTCAAAGAACGCATACTGGAGTACCTTGGAGTCCGGAAACTCTCTAAGACAATCAAAGGCCCCATCCTTTGTTTTGTGGGTCCTCCTGGAGTTGGGAAAACTTCGTTGGGCCGCTCTATTGCACGAGCACTAGGCAGAGAATTTATGCGCATTTCACTTGGAGGGATCAGAGATGAGGCCGAAATTCGTGGACACAGAAGGACGTATGTGGGCGCATTGCCTGGAAGAATCATTCAGGGAATACGGAGAGGAGGTTCGAACAATCCTGTTTTTATGATGGATGAAGTGGATAAGATTGGTGCTGATTTTCGAGGGGACCCTTCTTCGGCCCTTCTGGAAGTGCTCGACCCTGAACAGAACAATTCTTTCCGGGATCATTATTTAGGTGTTCCCTATGACCTGTCCAATGTCATGTTTATTACGACAGCGAATCTTCTCGATCCGATCCAGCCGGCATTTCGTGACCGGATGGAGGTCCTGCATCTTCCAGGATACACAGAAGAAGAAAAACTGCAGATCTCGATGCGGCATCTGGTCCATAAACAGATAAAAGAACATGCGCTCAACGAGAAAAGGATTTCCTTTACCAAAGGAGCCATCAAGCAAATAATCTCCCTCTATACAAGAGAAGCGGGCGTCAGAAATTTAGAAAGAGAAATTGCTTCCATTTGCCGAAAAGTGGCAAGAAAGGTGGCTGAGGGGCGTGAAACCCTTTCCCGGATCACATCCCAGAATGTAGAAACATATCTCGGACCTGCCAAGATATTCAGAGATCAACTTTTGAAGACAGATCATGTCGGAGTAGCGATAGGGGTTGCATGGACGGCGGCAGGAGGGGAGATCCTTTTTGTCGAGGCGACAATGATGAAAGGCAAAGGAATTTTGACACTGACAGGATCTTTAGGCGATGTGATGAAAGAATCAGCTCAGGCAGCACTGAGTTATGCGCGGACCCATGCCGGGGAATATGGGATCGATTCGCAAATATTTTCGAAAAATGACTTTCATATTCACATACCTGAAGGAGCCATACCTAAAGACGGTCCATCTGCTGGTGTGACCATGGCCACAGCTCTTCTCTCAATATTTACAAACAGAAAGATCAAATGGGATGTGGCCATGACAGGAGAGATAACACTTAGAGGTAATATTCTTCCTGTCGGAGGAATCAAAGAAAAAGTTCTTGCGGCCCAGCGCGCTGGCGTTAAAAAAGTTATTCTTCCTCTTGCGAACAAAAAAGATCTGATCGATATTCCCAAGAAGGTCATTAAAGATATCGAATTTATTTTTGTCGAAAGGGTTGACGAAGTTTTTAACCATGCTCTTCTCCGGCCCCTGAAGCCAAAAAACACCAAGATAGGGACATCTTGACAACTCTCAGGTCAAGATACAGAAAGGTAATTCCCTTCGAAAACGATCTCTGAAGGTCCTCCCTGGTAAACTTTTTCTTTATCCCACTCCACAATGACACTACCCATAGACGTTCTCACCGTCACTTTTTTGTCCGTATAGTTCTTGAGAATGGACGCAACGGCGGCCGCGCAGGAGCCGCTGCCGGATGATAATGTTTCACCAACACCTCTTTCCCAAAAAAGCACTTCGATTTCATTCCTGTTCAAGACTCGTATAAATTCGATATTTGTTCTTTTGAGGAAAAAAGGATGCAGTTCAATTTCTCTACCTATCTGATGCCACTCTATCCGTGCGGGAAAGCGGTCAACAAATACGGCACAGTGTGGATTTCCAAGGGAAACGACGGTCACCGGATAGACTTTTTTATTGATGGAGAGGGGGTAGTCGATGATTTTTTCATGGACCGATCCGTCATAAAATGGGATGTCTTGAGAGCCCAAATGGGGAATCCCCATCTCAATTTTTATTTTGAACTGCTTCTCTCCGTGTTCGATGAGTTCGCATTCGCGGTCCCCGACAATAGTGTGGAACAGGACTTTTGAGGAATTGATTTTATTGTAATGATAGAGATAGGCGGCTGCGCATCTCAAACCGTTTCCGGATAATTCCGGCTCTGTTCCATCGGCGTTAAAAATTCTAAAGTTGGCTAAGCCTTTTTCTTTGTTTTTGACGGAGATCAGGAGCAAACCATCTGCGCCCACACCTGTGTGGCGGTCGCAGATCATTCTTGCAAGAGTGCCAATTCCGGAAATATCTTTAATTTTATGTTCATCTACGATGAGAAAATCGTTTCCCAACGAGTGGAATTTGGTAAATTTCATTCAGTCGCACATTCCGGGCCTGTCAGAATCAACGGAAACGGAATGTTTTTGTTTTTCGGGTGCAACAGTATACCCAGAATATAAAGAATCTCTTCTGCTGTACCTGCCCCT
>VAPB011060544.1_pt1 | contig 17050 bp, 15 predicted proteins | sample 3395101 | NCBI WGS metagenome assembly VAPB01 (sample SAMN08290433, study PRJNA428436) | hydrothermal vent metagenome | isolation source: Deep-sea hydrothermal vent chimney | place: Indian Ocean: Southwest Indian Ridge | reverse complement strand
CCTGCCTGTTCCAGCGACCTCATCATGTCATCGCCCACGGAACCTCCATCCTGCTACGAAGAGGGCCGCCCTCCGGGTGGCCCCGTCCGCGCGTGGCCATCTAATTGCTGGTGTCCCTCGAAACCTTCGGGCCGTACATCTTGGACGGATCCGGGCGGTCGTATGGGTACAGCCATGTGTGGATCTTCGAGTGCGGATACCCCGGCCCGTCTGGCAAGTGGTTTGCGCCAGTCGCCCTGCCGGCTTTGAAGTCCCGCCCGACATCCTCGATCGGCATCTTCGCGATGGCCTCGGCGTCAGGAACCGGCACCGAGTCGTCGATCGCGAACAGCACGCCAGTGCGTGCGGCCCAATCCCTCATCCGCCTGATGGGGACCACGAAGTTGAAGGTCTCGCCAGCGCCTCGCGTCAGCATCCCGATGTACAGGCCCGTGTCCTCGAAGAAGACGCCGCCGCCGGAGGAGCCGGGGAACGCCGTCACCGTCGTCTGGTCGTAGACCTTGCCGTCGTGGAGGACGCGTCCCGGCTGGCTGATGATCCCGTCGGTGACCGAGTTCGAGCCGCCGTGGCCGTGGAGGCTACCGACATGCAGCAGCTTCGTCCCGACCGTTGGTATCCTGTCGTCGAGGAAGAACGACGCCGACGCGCCGATGAAGTTCCTCTTGCGGACCCTCAGAAGGGCGAGATCCTCGCCGTAGTCGGCATCCGAGTACCGGATCACCTCCGCCAGCATCTCGATCTGGCCGACCTTGCGCCCGTCCTCATACAGGCTCTGGACAATGGACACATCGGTGAACTCGACGATAGTCCTGGTCGAGCCGTTGGCGTCGATGACCGACCGCGTCCGCCTGTTCCCCTCGACCATGTGGGCCGCGGTCCAGACATAGTTGACCCCGTCACGCGTCTTGACGACGCCGGAACCCTCCCCGTGTCCGGTCTTGATGGTCACGGACACCTCTTGGAGCCTCTCGGCGAGCGGCACCACCGACTCGTCCGCCTGCGCTTGGGTAGGGAACATGGCCGCGGCAAGGCCTAGCAGCGCTGCTAACATTGTACCTTTCATCACATTTCCTCCTCGTCTCTGGCTATTGGCGGGGCCAACTCCCCGACCGCTCAATGTGATTATAGCGTCATGGGACCGGAAAGCGGGTGTCAGGCGTCGATGAAGACCGCCGTGACATCGATGTCGTCCATCACTGGGAGCACTACCGACGGGTCGTCGGAGTTGGCGATCTCAGGGGTCTCGACGAAGAAGCTGTGGGCTGGCTCCGCGACGCGCCACAGCAGGAACCTCGACCCCGGCCCCGGGAGGGCCGTCAGGCGGACCATGGCGCCGCGCGGCCGCGTCGTCGTACCCTCCTCCGGGATGGTCCGGCCCGGCCCGTCCGTCGCGACGCGGAGCTGGAAGGTCATGCGGCCCGGCGCAGGGTCGCAGGCCGACGGCGCGGTGGCGCAGTCGCACGGATCCCCCCAGACGGACACATCGACCTCTACTGGCGCGGTCGTCGTCGCGAGCGGCGCGGTCGTGGTGGCCTCCGGCGGCGCAGTCGTGGTGGCCTCCGGCGGCGCAGTCGTGGTGGCCGCAGGCGGGGTGGTCGACAAGCCGAGCGTGGTGGCGCAGGCCACATTGCTCCACCCAGACTTCCCGACATCGTTGAACGCCCTGACCCTGTAGCAGTACTCGGTGACCGGGTCGAGGGCGAGATCCTCGTACTCAGCCGTAGGCGTGGGGTTCTGCGGCGCCGTCGCGAGCGGCACGAACGGGCCGTCCGGGGCCACCGCCCTCTCAATCTCGAACCCGTCCTCGTCGTCCGAGTTGTCCGTCCACGACAGGTCGATCTGGAACGGGGACGCTGGTGACGCAACCAAGTCCGTCGGTGGGAGGGGGAGGGGGAGCGGCGCTAGGTCGGGTCCGATGGCGATCGACTGCGGCAGGTCGAGCAGCGTGACCAGCGTCTCGGCGGCGGATCCGTCCGGATCCGACCGCATTATCCGCGCGGTGGCGGCGTACCGTGGTCCGCTGTCGGTCCAATAGACCTTTCCGCCGTCTGGGTCAACGGCGATCCGCTGCGGGTTCAGGACACCGTCAACGACGGTCTCGATATTGAATCCGTCGAGATCCGACCGCCGGACCGCGTCTTCGCCGCCGTCGGCCCAGTACAGCATGCCGTTCGGCTCATCGACCGCTATGCCTCGCACGCGCGACCTAGAGCCGAGACTCAGAACATGGATCGGTGCGTCACCGTCCATGTCGGTGCTGATTATCCTCCGACCGAGGGCGATGTACAGCCTTCCGCCGGACTCGTCGGCGGCGAGACCGACATGGAACCCATCGTCGTCCGGGAAAATTGCCAAAACGGTCTCCACGCCTGTCCCGTCGAGGTTCGCGCGCCGTATCTCCCCGGTGTACAGGTTGTACCAGTAGAGCATTCCGAACACGATCGTCAGGTCCCTGGTGCCGAATGTCTCCGTCGTGATTACATCCTCTATGTTCGACCCATTCAGGTTCGCGCGCTGCAGCCTCTCCAACTCCGGGCTGTCCGGGTCGAGATCGATCCAGTACATCTTCGCCGATCCAGCGTGTATGGCCACGCCCTGCGGGCCGCGGAAGTCAGAGACTGTGTTGGGCGATCGCGACGCCCTGGCCACCAAGACCTCCATGCCTGACCCGTCAAGTTCAGACCGCTGTATCTTCCCGGCGCCGATGTCGGCCCAGTACAGCTTCATGGTCGTTTCGCCGATCGACAGGTCCCCTCCGATTGGCATGTGCGTCGGGCCTGCGTCCCCGTCGGCGAATATGGTGCCGGAGAAGAACTTGGTCCCGGATTCAAACGGGGGCGGGAGGACGGAGTATGTCAGGATCCTCTCCTCCTCGACGAGGAAGAACCACTTCACTGTCCCCGACACCTCCACTCCTCCGTCGGATATGCTGCCCGGCACCACCGACCACCCTGCTGGGTATGCGTCATCGACGACGGTCGTGAACGCTGGTGGCGCGCCGGGATCGACATGGCATGACAGGGACACCGCGAACGCGGAGTCCGGCGTGTATTCCTGCACGCTGAACGATCTGACGCATGCGCCTGGCGGGGCCGTGTGCATTTATCCACCCCCGGTCGGCGCCGACGACCTGCCCCCACCGAAGAACACGAACGATGTCCCACCGTCCGTCCGCGACAGCAGTGGGTCGCGCGACAGCAGCGCGGCCAGCAGGTACGACGATGTGAGGCGCGGGTTGGGGAGCCTCACGGCCGGCGGGATTAGCCCTGTCAGCGGATCCGGCTGCGACGGTATTCTCTTGGCGTCGCGGAGGTCGTTCACGTACTCCACGGCCTTGCGGAGGGCGGCGGCGCGGTCGCCGCCGAGCAGTTCGGCGAACCTGTCGAGTATGGCGCCGATCGCGGACTCGTCGTCGAAGCATATGTCCTCGCCTGTGCGCACGCACACCACGAGTCCGACCCCGTCGTCGTCGCCCAGAGACCTGACTTCAAACCTGAGAAACTTCAGCGAGTCGGCCAAGCTACCGGCGACCCGGTCGGCGACCTCGCCAATCCTGCCCTCAAGCAGCATCTCCTCCAACTCGCACCGTTCCGGCGGCTCCTCGGCGGTCGGGCATTCCGGTGTCTCAAGCGCGGCGAGGAACTCCGGCGTCAGGTCGTCGTGGGCATGGACGGCCAGCAGCGTGATGGTGTCCCCATCGACCGACACCACATTCCACCCTGCTATCACATCCCATATCAGCAGCCCGTCCACTGCGAGTCTGGTCGCGAAGGGCCAACCGAACTCGCGCCCGAGGTCGCTGGCGAAGCTGGCCGGGTCGGCGGCGGCGGCGCACTCCTGCTCGACGAACGCCTTCAGGTCGGTGAACGTGTCGCATGAGGACGAGTCTGCCTCCGGGGCGGGGGCATCGACATCGGACACGAGCTCAACTACCAGGTTGCCTGCCGGGACCATCTGCCTCTCCCAAGACACAGTCAGCCCGGCGGCGCCGAACCCCGCGCGTAGCAGCGTGACCCTCAACCTGTGTCCGTCCCGGATCGCGAAGCCGATCGTCGCCGTGGCTGTCGTCGCCGGCGGCGGAAGGCTGATGTCCTCGTGTTCGCCTGAGTCTATGTCCTCAAACCTCACTGTGAGCGTTGTCCCGATCGGGGGCCTCTCCGCGGTCAGGGTCGCCGCAAGGATCTCCGATCCGCCCGGCAGCGGAGGCGAGTCCTCGCTGTAGAGCCACATCGTGTCGCGCAGCGGCGCTGGCGCCGTCGATACAGGCTCCTCCGGGAAGTTCACGCTCTGTGTGACGATTCCGTCATCGGATTGCGTGACGACGACCTCAAGGAGGTCGCCAGCGGAGAATTTGAGCGCCGCGGACGATGTCGATCCAGCTTGGCCGGCCGGGAGCGACGAAGGGGAGGACGCGGTTGTGGTTAGGTTCCGCACCGAGACCTCTACCGCCCGTCCGGCCGGCGCCGGGGACGCACTCATCCTGCCGACGGGGACCGGTTGGGCGGTGTTCGGCGGCTGTCCGCCCAACCCCTCTCTCACCTCGTACAGGGCCGGATCCGGCGGGTCGAGGGAGTCTGAGTTCGCGACCAGCCACGCTTCGGCCGAGTCGCGGTCCGCGAAACCCTTTGCAACCACGGACCCGTCGGATATTCGCACCACCTGGAACGGCAGGCCGACCAGCACCTGTCCGTCGGTCGGCGCAGACGACGAGAACGATCTGGCGACGGTCCTGCCGGTCGGGTCGGAGTCGGCTCCGACCCTCCCCAACACCGTCACCGCGATTCCGGGGGCAGGCTCGAATGCGTCGAGCAGCCGGACTGACAGTCGCTCGCCCGGCAGCAGCGGTATCGACACAGGGTAGCTCGCCGTTAGCGTGCCTGCGCCGACGGTGACATCGACCGTCGCCGACGGCACATCGAGGTTCTCCAACCGCAGAACGAGGTCGTCTACCGGGGTGGCGGCGAGGTCCACGCACACGGTCGTGACGGTGAAGTCCCGACCGAGCGAATCGAAGTCGGTCTGGCCGACGAAATGCTCGCCCTCGGACGGCGTCGGGATGAAGTACGCCACGCTCGACACGCCTCCGTCGGCCTCCTCGAATTCCGCCTCCACCTCGATGTTAGCGGCGATCGACGACGAGTCCCCGACCAGGACGACGCCGGACATCCTGTCCCCCGGCGAGAATGGGACAGCGAACGCCGTGGACCTCTCCTCCTCGCCGATGCGGAGCGACGCGTCTGCCCTCTCGCCAGTGTCTATGTTCTCAAGTCGCACGAACAGGTCGGAGCCTGTCGGCACCCTACCGTCCGTCGCGCGGATGGCGACCGATGTGAGGATGTTCGGATCCCCGCTCAGGTTCTGCTGCACCGTGAGTCCGGCTATCTGGTCGTTCAGCTCCGGGAACGCCAGTGTCCACCTGCGACCGTCCATCAGATCCGGGTCGATCCACGGCGCGAGGAACTCCACGACCGCGTCCGGGTTCGGGTTGCCTGGATCTCCGCACGAGTCGTCCCACACCTCCGCTAAGGCCGGCGGGCTTCCGATCTCGATCCGGGAGCTGTACAGACCCTCCCTAGCCTCCTCGAACTTCTTTCGCGCCGCAGCGGGGTCGCATACAAGCATGTCCCTCACCGCATCGACGACGACGCCAGCGAAGGCAACACCGTACGGCTCCAGATCGTATGTCGAGTCCAAGGTCCACTGGAACCCGAGCATGCCGCCGCCCCCTGGCTGAATCTCGAATGTGGTGCAGCAGCACTGGAGGTTCCTGAACACATCGGCGGCTATCTCCTGCGCGAACCCGAACGCCTCCGGCGAGTCGGGTCCGTACATCTCGATCGCCTGTAGCAGCTCGTCGTGGGCGGGGAACGCCTCGGTCGGGGCGGAACACCTTGTCTTCTCCTCGCACTGCGGAGGGTTGGCCGGCTGCGGCGGCCTCACATTCGGGATCGACCACACTGCGCACAGGCTGTCACCCTGCACCACTATGCGCGAGGCCGTGCGGAACCCGCGCCATGTGCGCACGCTCCTCATGAACGACCCGTCCAGTTTGGCCTCCACGAAATCGTCCGTGAACCTCTCGGTGATCTTCCTGGAGAGGGTCGCCGACTCCCTTATGAGCCAGTCGAGCCTTGACGCGACCGCGGCGGCGAACCGCGAGCCGTACAGATCCAGTCTCACGCCGCACGACACGCACAGGCGATGCCTCAGCCTGTATGGGAGCGGGCAGAGGTCGAACTCGTTGTCGAACACGAGGCATTCTAGCTTCTTCAGCAGGCAATCGGCGGCCTCCTTCACGCAGTCCGCGGCTGAGGTCGGCCTACCGCAGGAGTCGAGGGCCTCCGGCGTCAGCACAAACGCGTTGTCCAGCACCTTGACCATCCCGAACTGGCTGCTCTCCAGCGGGAAGGACCTGACCTCATAACCCCTCCTCGGTGGCTCACCTGGCAGCGGTAGCGGGAAGCGTGGCCACTCGAATTCCTCCCACCTGATGCGGCGGCGCCCTCGGTCGTCTATGTGCGTGACGGCGCCATGTGTGCCGGCGGGCACTTGGATCGACCATCTGGGGTGTTCGTGCAATATGTCATCCAAGGCCTCCACCCGGCTACCGACAGGCGGGGCTATGGTCTCCCCGACCGCGACAGGGCATGGCAGTTCGTCTGGCTGCTCGGTCGGGGCTGGCGGAACAGAGAGCCTGACATCGTCGCAGGTGCCGCCGCGGTCAGTGACTGTCACCTCGTGGTGTATGTCGTCGGGCGCGGTGTGTTCCGTCCCTGGCGGGTACATCGCGAAAAGAGGGAGTATCTCGATTATCCTCTCTCGCACGGTTAGTATGTCGCCAGTTGACACCGCCGACGGATCGCCGTACGCCTCGTTAAGCATGTTCACGAGGATGCGTAGCGTGATGACTCCGTCAATCGATCTCGACAGCTCGTCGATCAGCCCGTCAAGCGGCGACGGATCGCCCAACATGCTGCGGCAGTTCTCCAGCAGCGGTATGACGACCGACACGGAGAGCTGCACATCCAAGCACTCGTCGGCGGCTGGATCCTTCTGCCTGTTCACTATCGACAATGGTCGCAGTCCGCCAGCCGTGTCAGGTGAGAAGTCGAGTTCGCCTATCGAGAAGAAAAGGGTGTCTAGTACGGTCTCCGGCGCGCACCCTGCGCCGAAAATGGAGCGGAGCAGATCGGCGTCCTCGTCCACAATGGAGGCGGCTGTCCTCCTCGGGCCGCTGTCGAGCAGCTCCAGGAAGAACTCGCCCATGCTCTCGCGGAAAAACAGGAACGGGACGAGTCCGCGGAGGTGCGGCCATATCCTCGTGCTGTAGAACTCGAAGGCCGGATCGCCCTCGGACTCCAGGACCCTCCTCGCCACGTCTGCGAAGTCGCGCACGGTTCCCGTGTCGAACTCCTCCAGCAGCGACAGGATCCTCGACAGCCTTATGGTGACCTTGCCAGTCTTCTTGTCTACGGTCGCCTCCAAATCGCCCCCTTTACGATATGGTGACCGTTATTGTCTGGGTGTCGTGTACCACGCCGCCCAGCGTGAGCGATGCCTTGATTGTCGGAACGCCTGCCGCCTGGGCTAGGTGCAACCCGGCCACGGACGCGTCTGGGGACAGTTTAGCCGGGTCGGACACAACGAAAGTGAAGTCGAGTTTCGGGTTCGCGGACAGTATTTGGGAGACCGACAGCCATCTGGCCTTGGCGGATACATCGTACACGGCCACGCGGAACTGCACTGCGTCTCCGACTTTTACCGCTGCGGCTGTGGGCGGTCCACCGGACCCGTTGTCCGGCACCGACCAGGTCGGCAGGGTCCTGGCACCGTACCACAGCTCCATCTTTGTGACGGAGAGCGGGTCGAAGTGGGCCTCTGCGATATCGAGTCCGGTGTCGTGGTCGAGCGGGACGGTCGGCAATCCGATCGCCGGATCCTCGCCCGCGTTCAGCCGGTGCTGCGCGCCAGTCTGCGCTATGTATCCCTTCTTCGGTGCTGCCATGTTTACTCATCCTCCTTCTTTGTCTGCGCCGATGAAACACCCTCGATCGCGCGTGCCGTCTGGTCAAAAAGGGCGGCGTCCGAGGCAGGGTCGTTGCCAACCCTCGCGCCGATCTGCGCTTCCAGTTCGTCTCGGTCCGTGCGTCCCTCCCTGTTAATCCACTTCATTGTTTCCCGTATCCAAAGAACGGTCTCTGCCTCCGGTGTCAGCCACTCTCCAAACCCAACATGTAGTCCTCCGGCTCGCCTAGGTGGCGATCCTCGTCCGTCTCCGGCGCCCCGAACTCCGGCGGAGGCGAGGGTGGCGGCTCTGGCGACCCCATATTGGTTGACTCCGTTTGGAGGAACTTGTCGCTCGTCGGCGTGAACACCTCCTCCGATTTCGTTGTCGGCCTTCTTCCCACAGTACTCCTCCCGCAGCGCCCTGGCTGTCTCCTCCGCCGCCAAGCGGATTCTATTGCACCCGGCCGCGTCCAGATCGCCCATAGCGAAATCGTGCCGCGACACGACCGCGCCGATGACGCTGGAGTCCGCCGCGCTCAGCCCGGCCGGCCCCATGAGTCTGGCGACGGTGTCCGTCCCGACCGGGTCGGCCCGGAACAGCCACACCAGCGAACCCGGCGTCGTTTCGTCCGGCTCCCTGTACTCGACCGACACCGAGCCTGATATCGCGTCCGAACACGACTTGGCCAGCGCGCGCATGTCTTGGTGGAACTTGGACCGCATCGAGTCGTCGGCCTCATTCGCGTCCATCTCATCGATGCGCTCAGCGACCTTCTCGGCCCTCTCCTCGGACACCGTCAGCTTCCGTCCATCCGGCAGGGCCTCGGCACGGCGGCGGATGCGAGCCAATGTCTCCGAAAGCTCGCCCCTCCTCTCCGGGCCGCCCTTGTAGTAGACGGTTACCGAGACGCCCACAGCGACCCCCCGATCGCGCTGTGCGCGGCATGGTACCTGTCAGGCAACTCCAATGTCTCGCCATCTCCGAGTTCCACACCCTCCTCCGCCTCATCCTTGGTCACAACCCTCATCCTCGCCGGTGCCACGATCCTCTTCGCTATGTCGGCCACCGTCGTGGATGCGGACCTTGGGACGGACATCGCCATCAACTCCTTGATGGCCCCGGAGAGCGACGCCAGACTCGCAGGCGAGGCACCGAGGCTGGACACCAAGCCGTGCAGCTCCCGCGCCTTTTGGGCTGCTGTGTCTGGCTGGTCGTCACCCATATGATCCAGCGCGGACTCCAATACGGCCATTACTTCGGCCTCCATGTCTCCCAAACTGTCGTCCAAGTCAACAACTGGCGCTGTTATCGCCCTACGCAGCTCACCTTGGGACACGGCGCGCTGGCCGGATTCAACCCCCGGTTGCGCCGCGTCGTCTCCGCCATCTGTCTGCTCTCCGATGGCGCTGTTGCTATCGTGCAACCCTTGGATCGCCTCCGTCGCGATCCTGAGTCCTACAGCGGCGAGTCTCTCGCGCATTCCGTTCTGCATCGCCTGGTATTTTGGGACATCCTGATCGCCGGCGGCGGTGGTGGCCGGCAGGACTCCGACCAACCGCATAATTGAGACTGCCATTCTCAGCCACTCGTCGATTATGCGGCTTGTTCCGCCCTGCATGCCTGATAGCAGCGCTGCTGGTGTGATGTTCAGCTTCACGGTTCCGTTCTCGAATTCGACTGCGTCCTCACTGTTGGCGGCGACCTGCCTGACTGCCTCGCGAACGATCGTGCCGACGACGATCGCCAAGGCGAGCTGCGAGTCGGGCTGGTCGGTGACATACCGCATCATCGCCTGTAGCCTTTGGGTGTCCACCTGCGCGGTGGAGAAATCGACTATCATCCTTTCCTTCAGTCGGTCTCGCAGTCCGTCGACCATGTCATCGGTGAAGTTTCCTTTCGCCAAGGCGACGATCCTCTCGACATTGTATGTTCGCTGGCGCGGTACGCCGCCTGGCGTGTACCCCTCGTAGAACTCCTGCGTGTCCTTCCCGCCGCCTGCGTCTGGGACGAAAATCTTGAATCCCCAGTCGTCCTTGTTCGGCGCGGCGCCGGCGAAGCCTTGCTGCTCGATCTGTCCAACCTCGCCTGCCCATTCGCCGAGCGCGTTCCCCAGCAGCTCGCGGTTGTGTTCGTCCTTGAGCATGCCTGTCACGGCTGGCACGAGTTCCGTGAATTTGTCCCAATCCTTCTTTTCGGTGCGGTACCCGAACCCGAACATCTCGGCCTTCTGGGCCACGGCCCATATGAGTTCCTTCTTGCGTACGCTGCTGCTCTCCAGCTTGGACTTGAGCTCATTGCTGTCTTGGATCATGCGCATCAGGTCGAGTACGCAGTTCACATACGGGGCTACCTTGCTCCATAACGGGCCGCTGAACGCGCCTGACTGGTCCAGGTGCTTCGCCATCTCCCTCTCGCGTTCCTTTTGGTCGGCGGCGGCGACAAGCTCGATGACCGCCTGGCGGATGACCTGCTCGGTGAACAACCTCTTTGTCGGCTTGCTTTGAGGCTCTGCGTCGAGGTCGGTGTCGGCGTTCGGGTGCGGCGACTCTACATCCGAATACGGCCTGTCCTTCCACAGGCGACCTAGGGAGCGGTCTCCATCATTGTAATCCTCCTTGACCTGCGGTCTCTCCACACTGTACGGCCCAGGGACGCCTGATGCCCCCCACCGCAGCAGAGACAGAGCTTTTTTCGGTCCTGCGCACATACAATCCTCCACCGGACGGCGGCAGGAAAGACATTAAAAAGAGGGCGGGTGGAAGGCCAGCCAGACGAACGCCGAAGCAACCAGCAGCGACGCGAACGGCACGGCTGCACCTTGCCAAGTGTCCCTTTTTGTGGCCGGGATCCTGTCGAACGACATGCCTGATGGTGACTGGCCGATCCTCACCCTGGCGCCGCAGAACGACAGCAACCAGTCACATGTTACCACTAGAAGGGAGGCCGAAGCGAGTGGGAGGCCGAGGGCTGGCTGGAACACGGCCAACGCTATTGCTGGCGGTATCAGGCCTGTTACGATGCTGGCAGACGCACCTCGTATCATCCTTGCGTACGCTGGCTGGCCGTCCGACGCGGTGTTCGCGGCGGCGCGCACGAACCCGTCGTCTACTGCGACGCGCCTCAGCATGATCGCGGCGGCGGCGAGTTCTGGTATCATCGAACCCTCCTCGCGTGCCTAGCACACGCGGCTGACAGCATCATTCTGGCCTTCAAGGGGGGCAGATCGACCATCGAATCCACGCACATGTCGTACAGCCACGATGCTCTCTCGTCATCATCCATGGATTTCACCTCCATCCTCCGCCTGCGTGTCATTGCGACAAGTTTGGCGTCATACACAAGCCGCACGGAGTCGTCGAGCAACTCGTTTGTTCCGGCGATGAAAGCGGCGGCGTCGAGGTCTGTGACCGCCAGCCTCATCTTGGCCAATATCTCAGGCGCCATGGATCTCGGCGGGTCACCAGTGAACAGACTGACAAATGCGTGCGCTATGTCGTTAAGAAACCTCAAACCAATCCTCCAGGCATGTCGAGATCTGTCCCCCTCAGCAGGTCGGCCTCCGGCGGTGGGATTGACAACCCGCCACTCTCGGCGACGGACCTCACCTTGTCGGCCAGCGTGGAGGTGTCCATGTGCGCCTCGTTGCGTCTGAGTACCTCCACGGTTGCTGCAGAGATCGCCCCTAAAGCCTTACCGAACGGTACCCCCCTGGCCGCCCACTCGGCAACGAACGCCGCGACGACGGTCTCCGAGGCCGCGGCAAGGCCGGCGTCTGGGTTGTCGACGGCCGGCAGTGGATCACCATGTTTGGAGTTGCTCATTAAATGTTACCCTTCCGCAACGGCCAAGAGCATCGCATCAGCGTCGCAATCCTCCGGCTTAGCGTTCCTAAAAACCCTTCGCCCGTTTGCGGTGAAGGTTGGAAATTGGCTTTTTCCTTCCTTCACACCACCGATTAGTGTCAGCGGCGGTTGATGTCCCTAAACACATACTCTCTCACATTGGACGCCTCGTCCAGCAGGTCGCACTTCGGCGTGCGGTTCCCGTCGGCGAACATCACCCGGTGCGACATTAGATCGAGTGGATCGGCGCCGTCCGGCACCGAGCCTGACTGGTCCTGGACCGGCACGCGGATCCACATGTCGAACGGCTCGTCCGGCGACGGCAGCTCAAAGCACAGGCATTGCTTTATCAACACCTCCCTCGGGACGCTCTTGAACTCGCCGGTGTCCACCCTCCCACGGAACCGCTTTATGATCGTCTGCACAGGAGTGTCGAGGAACCATGCGATCGTCCTGACGCCGCAGTCGCGTGGGATGAGATCCGCGACAGCCTGTCTGGATTGCCTGCTCATAAACAGGCCATCTGCGACGAAACACTGCGGGATGTCCGACTCCAGCCAAGTCCACGCCGCCAGCCGGAGTCCCTCCCATGCCGCGGCGGCCTGCTCGCGGAGAGCCTCTGCCGGGGTCAGACCCTCGACCGCTCCAGGCGGGCGCTCGTCGAGAATATGATGTACCCTGGACGCCTCCGGCCAGAACCTCCGGGCGAATGCGGTCTTTCCGGACGACATTGGGCCAACCAGCACATTGAAGTACCTCACGCTACCGCCTCCCCTGACACGACCCTCACGCCTAGGCTGCGGCACTGCGCCACATATTCCGCTGCGGCTCTCTTGACAGTCACCTGCTCAGCCAAGCCACCGAACCTCATAAAGAACGCCGTCGAGTCGAGTGGGGTGCGCACCGGACGGTCCGCCGCCCCGGCATACAGTTCGCCATGGGCCACCTCCCACGTCGCAGTCGCGGGCAGCATCGCCCTCTTCACGCGGTCGAACACCTCCCACCTCGTCGTCTCCCCGCAGTCGCAGCAGTTGTAGATGTCGCCGGACACCCTGTCGTCGGTGGCGACTACGGCCAGTATGTACCGCGCCAAGTTGCTTGCGAGTGTCGGGGTCGAGCTGCTGACATTGTCCACCGACAGGGCCTTGCCGGAGACGGCCAAGTCGTAGGCCTTCGACACGAAGTTCTTCCCGCCTGGACCGTACACCCACGCGGTGCGCAGCACATACGCCCCGTTCGCTCTGGCCCCGGCCTCGCCCATCAGCTTGTGCGTGCCGTACCTGTTGCGCGGTGACGGATCGTCCGTCTCGTCGTACTGGCCGTCCTCCCCGCTGCCAAGCCCGTCGCCGTAGAACACATAGTCCGTGCTGATGTGTATGAAGCCAGTACCGACCGCCCTGCACGCCGCGGCGACCCTCTCCGGCGCCATGGCGTTCACGAATAGGGACTCGACGGCCCTGTCGCCCTCGCACGCGTCAACATCGGTGATCGCGGCGCAGTTCACGACCCAGTCGGCGTCCGGCGTCCAGTCGTCAAGGTCGGACACCGACCCTAGGTCGAACACCTCCCTCGGCATCGCCGTCACATCCAACCCCCCTGCGGTGGCCATGCGCGAGAGCGTGGACCCGAGGAGTCCGTTCGAGCCTAGGACCGTGAGCTTCATGCGGGATTCTATCGCGGGGGATAGCTTGAGGTCGCGGCGCCCTTGGCGGCGTACGCGGCGAAAAGCTCGCTCAGCCCTCCCGGGAACCCCAAGGCCAGGCGGTAGAAGTCCGGCGTCGATACTGCCGGAGGGCCACCAGCTTCGGCGGCGGCGGACAGTACCCCGAAGAAGGCGCGGCAGACGCGGCGGAGCTTCAGCTCGCCGACATTCTCGCGCTCGGGTTCGCCCGGTGCCGGCCAAACGCACGCGGCGATGAAACAGTGCGCGGCGAGGTCACCGTCCATGGTGGCCGTCATGGCGTACAGGGACGGCTCCATCGACAGCACCGCAACATCGCACCGCTTCCCGCCGGGGAAGAGGACGAGGGATTGGAACTTCCTGACTGGCTCGCGCACGGGTACCATGCCGGTGCGTGGTACAGAAAGGCAATATCAGCTATGGCAAAGCTGGCACTTTTGAGTGTGCCATGTTTGCACCTCCAATAACCCCGCTGGTTCAGCCCACAATGTCATCATCTTGCAGACTTTCTAAGAGTTCGTCGGTCAATTACCACCGGCACAAGGCTGGTGGCTTGCAACTTGAGTCCCCCCGAGGGGGCAGCCCGTGCATCGTCGGCTGATTGACAACAGCCTGCCCGGCAGGCGTCGCTTGGCGACGCGAGACGGGTCGGTGATGGGGAACGTTGCAATGGAATTCCTCCATCAGGCAGGGTTTGAGACTGGTTTCAGTCTCGTACACGAAAAGGATGTTATCTGCGGCGTTGACATCGGCATGACAGCAAAAACCACACATCCTGCAACGGAACCTGGAACCCTGCCTGTTCCTCGGCTCCGTGTGTCCGCACTCGGAGCAGCGCTGGCTTGTGTATGCTGGCGGGACGGTCGCGACCGTCTTCCCCAGCGCCTCCGCCTTGTAGGTCAGGAAGTCGCGAAAGACATGGAACGGCCAACTGTTGATGTCACGGTTGAGTCGTCTGCCTCTCCTCTTGTTCCTGATTCCGCGCAAATCCTCAAGTACGAATGTATTCACCCCGGCCATGTTTGCGATTTCCCTGCTGACCACATGACACACATCGCGGCTGAACCGCATTTCCCGTCCCGACATGGCGCGCAGGCGCCTTTTGGAATAACGGGTGCCTTTTGCCTGCAATGTGCGTCTGTTGTGGCCGTAGCGCCGCTTCGCGGCTCGCGGACCGGGATGCTTCCTGCCGTCGGAGGTGACGGCGAACTTCCTGATGCCGAGATCGATGCCCAATCCCCGTCCTGCGGCCTTGGGAGGGGCATCGACCTCGTAGTTGAGGTTGAGCCTGAATCCATGTCGCCTGTCGTACTTCAGAGTGGCGGCCTTGCATCTCCAGTTTTGGACAATGTTCCGGAAATTGTCGGGGATGCGGAGGACCATCGCGTCGGGTGGAGGCTGGCGGAACCCTCCGCAGTCGAGCATGATCCTGAATCGCCTGCCGATGCAGGACAGGGTCAGGAGATTGCCGCGCACGGAGAGCGTGCGCAGGTTATACCTGACGCTGAGGGTGTTTTTGGTGGGCGTCTTCCATTCACCCTTGCTACCCTTGTTGCATCTCTTGGACGCCTCGAGGGCGCAGTCCCTCGTCGCCTGGAGGATGGCGGACGGAATCTCCGGATGGGATTCCCTGATGCTGTGATAGAGTCCCTCATGGGCTTTTTGCTTACTTATAGGTTCTGTTCTCGGTCGCCCACTTGGTGTGCGCGTCGAAAATCTCGACGCAGGACTCCAACATCGGAAGGAACCTGTCCTTCGGGAGATCTGGGCGCAGGGACACTGTACGGGTCATTTTCACATGTTATTCTAGCGGAAGGAGTAATGCGGGGCTCGTTTTCATCCACCCCACTGCTAGGATTTCACATCAGACCTTTGGTCTGATGCGATATCCATGCAGCACAAGGGGGGTGGTATTCCCACTCGCTTTCATAAAATTGGGGTTCTCTACTAATTGTCGCAGAAGCCGCTCATACAGTATTTCCTGTTCGTCCATTCAGGTTCTCCTTCCACCCATATAGGACAACAATTGCCACATTTTTCTCAAGATTTTCGGATTTTCTTCGCGCAGCCCGGACTTGATTTACGCAGAGCTGGCATACTTGGGTGTGCCAGTTTTGCTATGTGCGGTCAATCGCGGTGGTCGCTACAGGGCCTGACATCGCGGCATGTGCGGCACGGTACGCACATGGGGAACACGATGTCGCTCAAGCAGCAGGGGAGCGCCACAGCGACCATTGCGAACAGGAACGCCTGCGGGCCCAGCCAGCCATCGCCGACGGCTGCGGCGATGTACCACGCGCTGGCGGCGGCCGAGACCACAACATGCAGCGTGTGGGACGCCAGTCCGGCCAGCCCGGTGGCCCCGGCGGCGGCTATCCCGGCCGACAGCCCGGCTGCGCAGAACGCCAGCACGAGGCCCGGCTCCTCAAACAGGCAGGCGTGCATGTGGACGGCCGACCCCATCAGGACGGACGACAGGTGCGGAAGGAGGATGTCGCTCACGGCGCACACGCCGAGGGCGCCGACGGCGCCGACGACTGACGACCGTAGCACGGTGCCGCCGCGGCCCCTGAACACGGCGGCGGTTGCCGCCGCGGACAGCAGGACATGCACCGAGTGCAGCGGATGGAACGCCCACATCGGGTCGTCGCCGGACGCGGCGACCCCTTGGAGCATCCACACGATCGCGACGCCTACTGCCGTGCCAGCGGCGCTGAACGGCAGGTGGGCGGCCAGCTCTTGAAGAACCCTTCCCATGCATGAGTATACTCAAGTGTGGGACCGGAAGCAAGCTTGGACACTGGAAAGACATGCTTGGAACTGTTCGCGGGCAGGGGGACTGGCCAACGGGGCGGCGGCACGGGCTTCAGGCATATCACGGCAGTCGAGAAGGGCTTGCGCATGCGAGACGCCGATGGCGGACGCGGCGTTCCTGGTACTCAGGGACGCGATAACGGACATCATGGGCGTTGTCGCGCGACGGCCCGACAAGTCATACAAGAGGCACGCGGGTAGCGGCCTCGACATGCCGTCGAGGACCCTCGGCGTGCAGGGGTTCCCGGACTCGTGGGCGTTCAACCACTGGCGGACGGTGCATAGAGAGGGCCGCCCGGAGGGCGGATCCCGGCCACCTCACCTCGATCAGGGAGATGTGGTCGTCGGCGGAACCGTGGTGGTCGTCGAGACCGCGACATGAGGGGACCTAGACCACGCCGAAAAGGCGAGTCTGGTCGCGCCGACGGCGGTCGGGTACGCGGCGGTCGTCATGGCATTGGCCTTGCCGTGGTCCGAGTCGCCAGTGTCCCTGTACGCGACGACGAACTTGGACGCGGAGAGGGCGGTGGCGGAGATGTCGGTGGCCGAGGTCGAACTCAGGAACTCCGCCTCCGCGCCGAAGGTTATGGCCGTCCCGCTGACCGTCCCGACCTTGGCCGTGCCGTGGCCTGAGTCGGCGACATCCCTGTACGCGACGACGAAATTGGACGCATCGAGGGCGGCGGCGGAGATGTCCTCACTGTT
>VAPB010280496.1_pt1 | contig 17177 bp, 16 predicted proteins | sample 3395101 | NCBI WGS metagenome assembly VAPB01 (sample SAMN08290433, study PRJNA428436) | hydrothermal vent metagenome | isolation source: Deep-sea hydrothermal vent chimney | place: Indian Ocean: Southwest Indian Ridge | reverse complement strand
ACTCCCTCGACCTGGACCTTGAAATCAACGATTCCCTCACTGTCCATATGTCCATCCGGGAAGTATGCGGCAATCAGATCGGACGTCATGGTCATCACGCACGTCCTGCCGTCGTGGCGGAGTTCAATGGAACTCAGCAGGTTGCCCAGAAGCCTGTAAAAGGATGCCGGACGTTCCAGATAGATACGCTGGGCGATCGTGGATGGATCTGCACCTGCCGCGACCAGCTGTGCAGCCGCCTGCAGACTGTGGGAGTCGGTATTGCCGAATTGAAATCGGCCGGTATCGGTCAGGATGGCCGCAAACAGCTGATCTGCAACGACAGGGGAGATATCTACGCCCAGTGTTCCAGCCAGTTGAAGTACCAGTTCTGCTGTCGATGCCCGTTCGGGATCAACGATCACTATGTCACCAAAAATATCATTGCTGACGTGGTGGTCGATATTGACTTCAAGAGCGCCGGGTGACATCCATCGATCGAGGTGATCGAGCACATCGCCCGCCCTCTCCCTTTCTGAGGCGTCCACGAATATCACCATCTGAAAGCGCTCTGCTTCTTCCAGGTTCTCCAGTTCGGGTGAGTCGGGTCTCAGAACCGGCCTGTCCATCAGAAACTTATATTTCTTCGTGATGGTATCGGAGATAACGACCTCGGACTGCTTGCCGGCCGATTCGAGAATCCCTCGTAGACCGAGCACAGATCCGACGGCGTCTCCATCGGGATTCACGTGGGTTGAGATAAGTATCCTGTCGACATCCTCCAGCGCCCTCTGGAGGGTTTTCATACTATTATTGTGAGTCATTGCGTTCATCAGCCAGCCGTTTCAGCAAAGCATCCATTTGAAAACCCCGATCGAGCGATCTGTCATAGACAAAGCGCAATTCGGGTGTATTCCTCAGTTTTATCGATTCACCCAGTCGCTTTCGCAGAAAGCCGGCGGCTGCCGAAAGTCCTGCCATGATCTCTTCCGGGTCATCCATCTCACCTGCAGTCACATAAACAGCAGCTACGGAAAGATCCCGGCTGACCTTTACTCCGGTTACAGTTACGAAACCAATACGTGGATCTTTGACCTCCCGTTCGATCAGCATCCCGACGACTTTCTTGATCTCGTCCCCGATCCGTGCGGTTCGATTGAATTGCCCCATCGATCAGGTCCTAACGGAATTCAAGTGTGTAATCCTGCATGTAGCACTCAGACTCACGATCCACGCGATTCACAACCTTGCTGAGCACGGCATTGGCGAATGCCCGATCGTTTGTGACGATAGCCACACCTATCGCGGCCGACTGGTGAAAGTCCTGCTTATCCACTTCGGACACGCTGACATTGAATTCATTGCGAATCTTCGAGGTAAGTTTTTTGAGGATCGCTCTCTTCTCCTTCAGAGACCGGCAACCGGGCAGGTGAAGCTGGATCAGAACAGTCCCGACGGTCATGGCTGATTACAGGGTCCTTGCGATCTCTTCGCGCATGTATATTTCTATGATGTCACCCACCTTGATATCGTTGAAATTCTCGATTCCAACGCCGCATTCGAATCCCTCTCGAACCTCTTTGACGTCATCCTTGAATCTCCGGAGGCTTCCAACCCTGCCGTCGAATACCAGGATTCCGTCTCTGACCAGTCTGACCGTGCTGTTCCTGCTTATCTGTCCTTCGACTACCATGCAGCCGGCAATAGCACCGACTCTGGGAATCCGGAAGGTGTCCCTGACCTCCAGAGTGCCTGTTATCTCCTCCTTGATCTCCGGTTTGAGAAGACCCTCCAGCCCCTGCTTGATGTCCTCCACTGCTTCATAGATGATGTCGTAGAGTCTGATTTCGACTCCTGTTTCATCTGCCACTTCTCTGGCATTACGATCGGGTCTGACATGAAATCCCACGACAATGGCATTCGAGGCCTGCGCCAGCATCACGTCCCTCTCGTTGATCCCGCCCACTCCCTGGTGGATAACACGGACCTGAACCTCTCCTGTGCTCAACTTGTGGAAGGAGTCGCTCAGGGCCTCGACAGATCCGTCGGTATCGCCCTTGACGATCAGGGGCAGTTCCTCGATTTCACCCTCTTCGATCCTGGTCCGGACATCACTGAGTGCCATCGCCTGGCGAACTGCAAACTCCTGCTCTCGCCTGATCTGCTGGCGTTTCTGCGAGAGGATCCTGGCTTCCTTTTCATCCGCCACGGTATGGAAGGAATCTCCCGGCTGCGGCAAGCCATCGAAACCAAGAATCTGTACAGCCTGAGAAGGATGTGCATCACGCCGCGGCCGACCCCTGGGATCGAATAGTGCCCTGGCACGCCCGGAATGCATGCCGGCCAGGAAGGGATCTCCCTCCTTCAACTCACCCTTCTGTACCAGCACAGTTGCCACAGGCCCCCGCCCCTTGTCGAGTTCTGCTTCCAGTACCACACCCCTGGCCAGGCCGGTTCGGTCGGCTTTCAGTTCCAGCATTTCCGACTGCAGCAGGATCATCTCCAGCAGTCTGTCAACACCTTCCCCGGTTTTGGCCGAAACCGGCACGGCAACCGTATCTCCGCCATACTCCTCGACAACGATGTTGTGCTGCGTGAGCTGCTGCTTGACTCCGTCCGGATCGGCGTCGGGAAGGTCGATCTTGTTTATGGCGACAACCAATGGAACACCAGCAGCTTTTGCGTGGTTGATTGCCTCTACAGTCTGCGGCATGACTTTATCATCAGCAGCCACTACCAGCACGACCAGGTCTGTAAGCTGGGCGCCTCTTGCACGCATGGCGGTAAACGCCTCGTGACCCGGCGTATCGAGGAAGGTCACATTGCCGCCTTCGGTCTCCACCTCGTAGGCACCAATATGCTGGGTGATTCCGCCTACCTCGCCGGCAACAACACGTGTCCGTCGGATATAGTCGAGGAGTGAAGTTTTACCGTGGTCCACATGTCCCATTACGGTGACAACAGGAGCCCGGGCAGTGAGCTTCTTCTTGTCCTGCTCCTCTTCAATTTCCTCCAGAAAATCCGCCCCGTATTCCTCAATCGATTCCACATCGAATCCGAATTCATCGGCAATGAATTCGATCGTCTCCATCTCGAGGCGCTGGTTTATCGTCACCACCAGGCCCAGCTGGAAACAGGCTGTAATAATATCGCTGGGTGAAAGTTCCATTTGTGAAGCCAGTTCAGACACGGAAGCGAATTCGGTGATCTGGATGACCTTCTTCTCCTCAACTTCGGCGATCTCATCCACCAGCTCTTCCGAGTCACGTCTGCGCTTCTTAACCTTTGTGCGTCCGTGACCACTTCTGATATCTGCCAGGGTTTCCTTGATCGTTGATTTGACTTCCTCTGCATCAATGGCCTTGCGACCCTTCTTTCTCTTCTTCTTCCTTTTCGCCTCGGCAGGTGCCGGTCTTTGTGCCGGAGGACGCCTCTCCTTGACCCTCGGAGCCCTTCTCTCAATGATCTTGGGCCCGCTACCCTCTGTTTCACGTGCCTCCTTGCTCTGCCTTATCCTCTCTCGAAGGCTTGCACCTGACAGCCTGCCGGCAGTCACATCTGCATCAATCTCAACTCCTTCTGCTGCTTTCATTGCATCGATAGCGATTTCTTCAGTCTCTGCTGCCTCTGCACCGTCTGCGACTTCGATCGACTCCTTTTCAGCAGAGAGAACAGCGGGCACTTTAATTTCCTCTTTCTCTTCCTCAATTGCCGGTCCCTGTGGCGCAGCGGCCTTCTCTGCCGCCAGGCGCTTCGCTTCAGCAGCCTGCCTCTTTATGCGCTCCGACTCGCTCTTGACGCGTGAGAGCTTCTCAACGACCCTTCGGGCAGCTTCATCACCCGGCCTGGTGACGGTTTTCTTCTCCTCAGCCACACCGTGACTTTCAGCCTTCCTTCTGGCAGCAGCTGCTTCCTTCTCCGCTTTCGCAGCTTCCATTTCAGCCTTTTCCAGTTCCTTGCGCTTTATTGCTACTTCCTTCTTCCGGGCTTCTTCGGCCAGAGCTTCCGCTTTCCGCCCCTCGAAATAATCAGTAATAGCTTCGAGCATCAATTCGTTGACAGGACTCATATGGCTCCTGGTTTCGAAGCCGATATTATTTAAGACTTCGATCATGGCCTGACTTGATACCTTGAACTGTCGCGCCACTTCATATACTCGGTTCTGCTTGCTCAAACCTGCCTCCGTAAAGCCTTATTAATTGCATCGGCCAATCCCCGGTCTGTGATGGCAACAACTGCCACTTCTCTTCGACCGAGCGCTCTGCCGAGCGATTTCCTGCTGCCCAGTTCAGTCATGGGTACTCTCTGTACCCTGCTGAGTGCCTGCATCTCATCTCTTATTGCACTGCCGGCGTCCCTGGCCAGAAAGAGATGTACAAAATTACCTCTGTGAACCACCGCACGCACAGAATCCCTGCCTGCAACGGCATTGCCCCCCTTCAGGGCAAGACCGATCAGATTATTCGGTGCCTCGTTGCTCTTCATCTTCAGCTTTTTCTTTCACCTCAGGTTCTTGCGTCCCCACGGCTTCCTCAGCAGATTCCTCCGTTTCCTTTTCAGGCTCTCGAACCTCTTCTTCCACCGTTTCGGTGGTCTCTTCTTCTTCGGAAGAATCAGATTCATCCTCCCGTTCTTCATTCCGGCGCAGGATATCGGTTTCGATAATCCACTCCCGCTCATCGAGACCGTCGACAATCAGATCAGGTATTGCCGGTCTGGTTGATCCGGCGACACCCTTCTGCTCTGCTGCCCCCTCACCAGATTCCGGAAATTCGACCTCCGGTTCTCTCTCCGGGGGTACGTACGGCTGGCCCGTGTACGCCTCGAGTGCTTTGATTATCCCCTTATAAGTGGCGGGACCGATCCCGGGGATCGCCTGTATCTCGTCGGGAGTCATTTCCAGCAGATCCTGTATGTATTCGATTTTCCTCACCCTGAGCAATTCTCCCTGGTGCTCGGTGATATCAAGTTCTCCAATCCGCTGATAGATGCCCTCGACCTCCTTGAGGGCTCTGTCGTAGTCCGATTCTGAAACAACGTCTATGCGGTAATCGACGAGTTCGCCAGCCAACCGTGCGTTTGTTCCTCCCGGTCCCAGTGCAAGCGGGATCTGGTCTTCCGGCATGATGAGCGTCATCTCCCGCCGTTCGTCATCTATCAGCACCCGGCTGGTCTTCGCCGGACCGATTGCCTTTGTTACGAAAAAGGTGACGTCAGGACTCCACGGTACGATATCTATCCGTTCGTTGTTCAGCTCCCGTACGATGCTCTGAACGCGCGACCCTTTCATTCCGACACATGCTCCGACAGCATCTACCCTCAGATCGTGGCTGCGCACCGCAACCTTGCACCGCTCGCCGGGAGCCCTTGTGATCTTCTTTATCTCGACGATCCCCTCGTAGATTTCCGGGACTTCTATTGCGAAAAGACTTCGAACGAATTCTTCATCGGCACGACTCAGAATGATCGAGGGTCCCTTGGCGTCCATCGAGACTTCCTTGACCAGAGCCCTGATCGTATCTCCCTGCCTGAAGTGCTCCCGCCTGATCTGCTCGCGATAAGGCAAAACGGCTTCGACACGTCCCACATTGACCAGAAGGGCTCCACGGGTAACCTGCTGAACACTTCCGGTTATTATCTCGCCTTCGCGGTCGAGGTACTCCTCGAAAATCCTGTCGCGCTCAGCTTCCTTTATCCTCTGCTGCAGAACCTGCTTGGCTGCCTGGATTGCTGTCCTGCCGAAAGCTGTTACCGGTACGTCCACATATATATGCCAGCCCACCTCGGTTTCCGTATCCAGCTTGCGAGCATTCTCAAGTGAGATCTGCAGCAGAGGCTCCGTGATCTCCTCTTCTGTCTCCACAATCTCTTTGACGATACCAAGCGAGATATGTCCCGTCTCCTTGTCGACATCCACGTCGACAGGATCGAGTGTGCCCAGAGCTTTCTTGGCTGCCGTCAGCAATCCAATTTCCAGGCTCTCGAACACTATTTCTCTCTTCAGATTCCTCTCGCGGGCTATCTGGCTCAGAGCTTCGATTATTTCATAATTGATATCTTCAGACATTGATCCTCCAACCGGTTATTTGACCGGTTATGCTACATTAAGACCTCTATCGATCCTTCCAGGACTGATGACAGAGAGATTCTTTTCGGTTCGTTCTCGTTCTTCTTTTTTGTTGATCCCGACTCCGCAGGCGGTGGATCGAGAAGCAGGGAATCCTCTCCGACCTCCGTGAGCCGACCGATAACGGCTCGCGAGCCTCCATCCTCTTCTATTTTCAACTTCAATACTTCACCTATCGCCATCTCGAAATCACGGCGCGTCTGCAGTTTCCTGTCGAGCCCGGGCGAGGAGACTTCAATCGAGAGTGATCCCAGCAATTCCTCCTCATGATCTATCTCACGTGACAATCTCCTGCTGATCCTCGTGCAATCTTCGACAGTCACACCAGCGTGCGTGTAGATGTAGACGCGGAGCAGGCCCGATCTGCTGCTGCCCGAAAGATCTGCTTCGACCAGCTCGACATCCTCCTCCAACTCGAGAACCCGGTCGATGCACTCCCGTATCAGAATCTCTCTACTGCCTGTTTCCACTGTTTCGACATTCCTCCACTCAGATTTAAACACACTCTTAACCTGACTCCGAGGACCTCCATGTTCAATTAGGCGCAATGCGATCCGATTAAAGGACCAGCAGAAACTTGCGGAGATCCCCGACCCGCCGGCCATTCTCCTCTCCTCAGGCGAGAGGAGTCCCGGTGGGGTCAGCAATCCGGATGAGTTGTTATAATTAAGGGATTCTATCAGGACAGCGCAATACTGTTGGTGATTTTAAACAGGGAGCCCTTATTAACACTATTCGCCCTCCGAGACGACCCGAACCAGTGGATCTCCCCGTTCAACTACCTGTCCCGCTTCGACGAGCACTTTATCGATCTTCCCGCCGATCGATGCTCTGATCAGGTTCTCCATTTTCATCGATTCAACGACAGCGACCCCGTCACCTTCATCTATTACAGCCCCCTCCTCGACTTCAATCGACAGAACCAATCCCGGCATGGGTGCGGTTATCTCTCCCGAATCGATCCCGCCACCGCCTACGGTGATTTCCTTCTTCAGATGGTATAGTCGCGTCTCTTCAACCTGAGTTGTGAACTGATGACCGGATAACGAAACGATATATCCTACCTCGATCCTTCTTATAAACAGGGGTATGCCCGTGTTGTCCAGATTCAACAGATACCTGTCATCGTGGATATGGTTGAGGGAGGCTCTCGATTGCCGGGTGATTCCCTTGCCCTGCCCGTACTCAAGCATGTATTCACTTTCACCGGAATCCCGTTTGAGCTTCAGATCGAAGACGATCCCGCCGATCGTAACCGTCCAGGCTATTTTCGCCATTCGCGCAGCTCCCTCCCCTTCAGAACCCAACCGCTTTCTCTTGTCCTCCCCTCCGATTTCCTTCTGTTTATCACTGCGATCGAACTCTGCTTCGAATCATGAAACAGGGCAGTAGCAACCGCTGCAAGGAAAACACTCTGGTCCATATCCTCGCCCGCACTCTCCCTTCGCTCCATCATCTCAGACACGATCTGAGTGTTGTACTCTCCTGACTGGAAAGCCTCGAAGGCAAGTATTTCGCGCAGGAATGGGATGATCGTGGTAACCCCGGTGATCTGGTATTCCTCCAGAGCCCGGTTGATACGATTGATCATCGCGGTTCTGTCAGGTGCCCAGGCTACGAGCTTGGCGATAAGGGGGTCGTAATGAAGGGTGACCCTGCTGCCAACGGTGATCCCGCTGTCGTGCCTTATTCCAGGTCCCGAAGGTGCTTCGATATGATCAATCAGGCCGGGTGAGGGGAAGAAGTTGTTATCGGGGTCTTCGGCGTATATACGCACTTCGATGGAATTGCCCGAAGGCTCGATCTCTTCCTGACTGTATCCGAGTGGATGACCTGCTGCGATCCTCAACTGGTCGGACACGAGATCGCGTCCTGTGACCATCTCGGTGACAGGATGTTCCACCTGCAGGCGGGCATTTACCTCCAGAAAGTAAAACTCACCTTTCTCCAGAAGGAACTCGACTGTTCCTGCCCCGCGATAATCGGCCGCAGCAGCAATCCTTACTGCGGCTGCACCCATTCTCTGGCGCAGCTGGTGATCGAGGGCGGGACTGGGTGTCTCTTCGATTATCTTCTGATAACGACGCTGGACGCTGCACTCTCTATCTCCCAGCCAGACACATCCACCGTGGGAGTCGGCCATTATCTGGAATTCGACGTGGCGGGGGCGGACCAGGTACTTCTCAATGAAAACAGATTCATCTCCAAACGCCGATCCTGCCTCGGAGCGTGCCAGTTTCAGCGAGTCCTCCAGCTCCCCCCTGCTTTCGACGACACGCATTCCCTTTCCTCCGCCTCCCGCTGCAGCTTTCAGGAGAACGGGGTATCCAATATTCCCGGCAGCCTCGATGGCTTCTTCCAGATCGCGAACAGGCTGATCGGTTCCGGGCACGACAGGGACTTCATTTGCCTCAGCCATTTTCCGGGCAGCAGTTTTGTCGCCCAGAAGACGCATCGGACCGGGTGGAGGGCCAATCCATACCAGGCCTGCATCTGTGACAGCTTCGGCAAATTCAGGATTTTCTGCCAGAAAGCCGTATCCTGGATGAACAGCTTCAGCTCCGCTCAGCTTCGCTGCATCCAGAATGTTCCCTGTGACCAGATACGACTGGCGGGCAGGCGCCGGACCGATCAGATAAGCCTCTCCAGCCGACCATACATGAGGAGCCCTGCTATCCGCCTCGCTGTATACTGCTACGGTTTCAATCCCGAGTTCGTGGCACGTTCTGAATATGCGGATTGCTATCTCGCCGCGATTGGCCACCAGCACTTTTGAAAATAAGGGATCTTTCACAAAAACGATCCTCGCTCTACTCTGCGAGCCTGGCTTCGGCGGCTGCAACACCTGCTCCATCTTTTCTATATGTTATCTGCTCCACGGCCGAGAGAAATGCTTTCAGATTCTCCGGAGTGCTCGAAGTTCCCATCAATCCCACCCTTACCACCTGACCGGCAAGGGGACCAAGGCCGCCTCCTATCTCGATGCCGAATTCATTCAGGAGCCTTCCCCGCAGTTCCTTCTCATCCACGTGCACGGGCGGTTTGACAGTCGTTAGAGGCACAAGACGGTACTCCTCGTCAACAAACAGTTCCCATTCCAGCGCTTCCAGGCCTGCCCAGAGTGCCTCTGCGTGGATTCGATGTCTCTTCCATCTCGCCTCCAGCCCTTCATCGAGCACCTGCATAAGGCCCGCGTGCAGAGAATAGACCATATTAATCGGGGCCGTGTGGTGGTATCGCCTGTGCTCCCCCCAGTAATCCCTGATCATCGACATGTCGAGGTACCAGGAGGATACGCTCAGAGATCGATTGTCCAGCTTTTCGACCGCTCCGGCAGAAAAGCTCAGAGGTGAGAGCCCCGGCGGTACCGAAAGGCATTTCTGAGTTCCCGAATAGCAGGCGTCTACCTTCCAGTGGTCGAGAAAGATCGGAACCCCTCCCAGGCTCGTAACGCAATCTATCAGGAGCAATGCACCATGTTCGTGGCAGAGATTGCCGAGACCGTCAAGAGGTTGAAGAACGCCTGTTGACGTCTCACCGTGAACCAGCATCACCAGGCTGGCTGGAGCTGCTTTGAGAGCTCTTTCGACGGCGTCGTGGGGAATCGGTTGACCCCACCCGGCTGTCAGGGGCACTATGTCCGCTTTCACCCGCTGGAGCATGTCCACCAGCCGGGTTCCGAACACACCGTTCACTCCAACGATGACTCTCTCTCCCGGTTCAACAAGGTTGTCAACGGCTGCCTCCATTGCAGCACTGCCTGTACCTGAGACAGCTATCGTGAACTCATTATCCGTTTTCAGTACCTCTCTCAGCATCTTCTGTACTTCGTCCATCACCTGCAGGAAAACAGGATCGAGGTGTCCGATAGTTGGAAGTGCAAGTGCTTCCAGAACTGCTGAATCCACGTTGCTGGGTCCAGGTCCCATCAAGATTCGGTCGGGTATGCTGCTTAGTCTGCTCACAGTGTCAGTCCTGCCTGGAACGTGCCACATCGGGTGCCTGCATCAGTTTCAGTACCGGCGAATCCCTTCTCGCACGTATTCCCCGATCGAAGAAGTTCCAGGCCGCAAGACCGTCGGAAATCTCCGGCTCCAGAAGGGTGAAAACCAGAGCACCCAGCGGTTGTGCGGTCGATATGAAATACCAGCCCTCAGGCACATCAAACTGTTCATTCCTGTAGTCACCAAAGATGGTTATCAGCCTGTGGCCCTGATATGAACGCTCTGCCACGTTGAGGGAATCGACCCTGAAAACCTGTACGCCGCCGGTCCATGAGCCTTCAAGCCTCTCAACTGCAATACCGTGCAACCTCAGAAGATCGATCGCCTCCGGGTAGGCAACCGGTATTATGTAACCCGCCGGGAATGGCCTTGTATCAGCAGCCCGGTAAACCGTGAATACCTCCATCTCTGCTTCCTCAATACGTCCCGATGGAGTACCCCTGCCCCTGCCGGAAGGATTCGTAGCAGGTTTCATGACTTCGTATGTGACCATCTCCCTGCCGCGGCTGACAAGCTCGAAGCGTACACCCTGTGCGGGTGCTGAAGCAGGATCGTTCCCCCAGGCCACAACCTGCTCTTCAGCCTCCCTGGTGATCCTGATGATCTCTTCGGCGTGCTCGCCGGCGAAACGAGCCGCCTCGCGCACCAGCCAGTAGCTGGCACTCAGACGTGTACGGAACGGCCTGTACGATACGGCCTCGCTGAGTATGCTTATCATTCCTCTCATGCCCATGTAGTTGGACGCAAATCGCGGTTCCCAGCTGAAGGTCCTCCAGGAGGTCGGGGGGTTCTGCCCCCTGCCGTGGTTGCCGTAATCGAAGATCGCATGTCCGTGCCCGGCCAGTCTATTTCTCAATTCGATCAGCATGACATCGTTAGTGAACTGCACCGGACCCTGCGGGGCGGTAGGCGTCATTGGAGCTGCATAGGTGAGATCGTATCCGTGTCGGGAACCGTTGGTCGTATGCAGGTCCATGAAGATGTGCGGACGCCACTGGTTGATCAGACCTGCAAATGTGTTCCTGGTCTCGGGCGCCTCGGCCTTGATGTAGTCGCGGTTCAGGTCGAGTCCCATGCCGTTATACCGGATGCCGACCTCTTCCGGCCCGTTCTGACCCCTTCTGTTACGGGATACAGGGGCCCACTTCTCGTTGCCGTCAGCATTGTATATGGGATTCACCAGCAGTATGACGTCATCCAGGATCGACTGCGCCTCTCCAAGTGTCACATCCCTCAACAGCATCAGGAGCGCATCTTTGCCCTCCACCTCTCCCGCATGGATATTGCCCTGCAGGTAGATGATCGGCTTGCCGCTGGCGTGTGCTTCGGTCGGAGTAGTGACCAGGGGACGTGAGGCAACCACCAGAGGCATTTCCCTTCCCTCTGTCGTCCTGCCCTGTGACCAGACGTAGATATCTGCTCCTGATGACCGGAGCATCCGGAGCCATGCCCACACATCTTCGAAGGTCGCCGTCCTGGTAAAATCGGATGCTTCGGCCACTGTCAGGGGCAGGTCGCCCGTATCGACGACAGGTTGCCCTGCTGCAGGAACGGCGTACAGTACCGACGATAACAGCAATAATACAAGAACTCCTGTGCACCTTATCTTCAATTTAACATTACGATCCAAGTCTCTGCTCCCTGTGGTTACCCCGATAAAAGCGCCATTGTCACAACGGAATGTTTCCATGCTTCTTCGGAGGATTCCTGTCTACCTTCGTTTCCAGCATTATCAGCGCTTCGACGAGGCGGCGGCGTGTAGTATTTGGCTCGATGATGTCATCGACGTAGCCTCGCTGGGCCGCAATGTAGGGATTGGCAAAGGCATCCCTGTACTCTTCCACCCGCTTTTCAGTTGCCTCTTCCGGATCTTCCCCGCTCTCGATTTCCTTCTTGAAGATTATCTCCACGGCACCCTTCGGGCCCATGACGGCGATCTCGGCCGCAGGCCAGGCAAAGTTCACATCGCCCCTTATATGCCTGGAGCTCATGACGTCGTAAGCACCCCCATACGCCTTGCGCGTAATTACCGTCAGCTTGGGGACCGTAGCTTCGCAGAAAGCATAGAGCAGCTTTGCTCCATGCTTGATGATCCCGCCGTGTTCCTGTTCGAGACCGGGCAGGAAGCCGGGAACGTCTTCGAACGTGATCAGCGGGATATTGAACGCATCGCAGAAGCGGATGAACCTGGCACCCTTCAATGAAGCCTTGATGTCAAGAACCCCGGCCAGCTCTGCAGGCTGGTTGGCCACTATGCCTACAGACCGTCCATCCAATCTGGCGAATCCCACGATGATGTTCCCGGCATAATTCCTGTGCACCTCGAGGAATTCGCCGTGATCCACGATTTTTCCGATCAAATCATGCATGTCGTAAGGTTTGTTCGGATTCTCGGGCACAAGTGTGTCCAGATCGGGATCCGCCCGATCGATCGGATCGTCACAATCAATCTGCGGGGGATCCTCCCGGTTGTTGCCGGGTATGTAGGAGACCAGTTTCTTCAGGCATTCGAGTGCCTCTACCTCATTATCAGCTGCAAAATGCGCCACGCCGGAGATGGAAGCGTGGACGTCGGCGCCACCCAGCTCTTCAAACGAGACATCTTCGTGTGTCACTGTCTTCACTACATTGGGACCTGTCACGAACATGTATGATGTATTGCGGACCATGATGATGAAATCTGTTATCGCGGGACTGTAGACAGCACCACCCGCACAGGGCCCCAGAACCGCGCTGATCTGAGGGATCACACCGCTGGCCAGGGTGTTCCTGAGAAATATCTCGGCATATCCACCCAGACTTACAACACCCTCCTGAATACGGGCTCCACCGGAATCGTTCAGACCTATTACAGGGACCCCGACCTTCATGGCACTGTCCATCAGTTTGCAGATCTTCTCTGCGTGTGCTTCTGAAAGAGAGCCGCCGAATACAGTAAAGTCCTGGCTGAATATGAATACCAGTCTTCCATCAATTCTCCCGTGACCGGTAACCACCCCATCACCCAGGATCCTGTTGTTCTCCATGTCGAAACCGGTTGATCGATGAGTCACGAACATGCCCTGTTCGACGAAAGTGCCCTCATCAATCAGCAGCTCAATCCGTTCCCTGGCTGTCAGCTTCCCCTTTTTGTGCTGTTGTTCGATCCGTTCCAGACCACCCCCTTTCAGTGCCTGTTCGCGCATCGCCTTCAATTTCTCTATCCTGTCGTGATCACTCATGTCCGCACAACTTTTCGTAAAGAGCCCTGGCTTTCATTTTCAGTTCCTCAATTGAGTCATTATTGTCGAGCACATGATCTGCCCTCTCGATTATCTTTTCCTGCGGGAGCTGAGCAGTCATTCGGGCCGATGCCTGATCTGGTGAAAGTTCAGAGATATCAACCAGACGTCGTATCCGCTCTGCACGATCTGCTGTAACAGCAATCACTACGTCGAATTCGTCAGCATAACCGGTGTCGACCGCAATCGCGGTTTCAACAACAAAGCATCCCTCTTCCTCTGCGAGCTGTTCAAAACGTCTTGCGATTTCAGCTGTTACCGGTGGGTGTACTATTGAATTGACCAGCTGCAGGGCGTCTGGATGGTGGAAGATATACGCGGCCAGCTCAGCTCGCTTCAGCTCTCCATCCGGGGTAAAGAAGGACCGCCCGAGGGCTTCTGTGAGACTCTCTCTTACAGGTGGAGTTGAAGAGATCGTTTTTGCGAGGTCATCGGCATTCTCAACATGGGCACCCATGTCGGCGAACATCCTGGCTACGGTTGTTTTGCCGCTGGCAATGCCTCCCGTCAGACATACCCGTTTCAGCTTGCCTCTCCCCGGGTGGTACCTTCGTCATCATCGGTACCTTCTGTTTCAGCGCCCTGATCGGTCAGCTCCTGTGACTCTGGCGGCGGCATTTCCTTCCTGGAGCTCGAATCAGTGGCCCGATCCATCTCCCTGGTAATCTCTAACTGAACGTCCCTGGCCGCCTTTCTGAATTCCGCCATCCCCTTTCCCAGACCGCGGGCGATTTCAGGTAATTTCTTGGAACCGAAAAATATCAGGGCCAGAAGCAACAGGAGAAAAAGCTCTTGTGTGCCTATTCCACCCATTTCGTTCTCTCCTTGCCTGTCAACTTGCCGTTCTACAGATACAGGATATTATCTGAACCAGCGGAAATAGTATGACGCAAAAAGGATACCCAGTACACCTGCCACGTTGATCTTGAAGCCCAGCCCGATTGTGAAATTAACAACTGCAAGGTTGATATACAACGGACCGAATCCTATCTCGGCGGCCGCCAGAAAGAATTGCCGTACAACCCCTTCCGGCAGGATCAGACCCAGAAGTTCACCCAGAATAGAACCGATAACCGCTCCGCAGACAAGCCAGAGGGTAAGGATTCCGATGCGGCGATTACGTGCCATTATCTGCCCCCGTTGCTGTCATTCCATCCGGTTTACTCTTCATTAATGCCCGCAAAGGCCCGTGTCCCAGATACAGCAGTGCTACAGGAAGTCCTGTGAACGTCGGTTTTATAATAATAAAGAGAATTACAGCCGCGGCTATCCACCATTTCACCGTATTGCGTCTCTCCTGCAGACCGAATTCAGGAAATTTCTCATACTCTATCCGACTTATCATCAAAAAGGAACACGAACAGACCAGGATGAACGCGGCTGCAGAATGTGGCATGTTACCCCACATGGCATTCTCGAACAGCCAGAAGGCTGCGATCGCCAGCCCGGCCCCTGTGATCGGCAGACCTTCGAACCTGCCTCCGGGCACTTTCGAACCTGACCATATGAATCTGGCCAGTCTCCACGTTCCGGCCATGATGAACAGAGCACCAAAGAGAACGGAATAGAGCTGAAGTACGTCGGGATTTGCCGCAACTATCAGAACGGCAGGCGCAACACCGAAAGATACCAGGTCGGCCAGCGAATCAAATTCACGTCCCCACGGTGCCGGCTGCCTGCCACCCCGTCTGGCCACCGGGCCATCTATGGCATCGAGGACACCGGCCATAACTATCATCCAGACCGCCGTCTCGAGCCGGGGCCCTCCCCGGCCGACTGCCTGGGGAAGAGTCATCATCATGATGGCAGCAAATCCCAGGAGCAGATTGCTCGATGTCAGCAGAGTCGACAGCATTCACACGACCTCATTCAGATACGGCATCTTCACGGAGGGCGACCGGTGTCACTCCGGCCAGCACACGCGCTCCCTTTTCGACGGTGATCGTGTATCCCGGGGGGAATTCGACTTCGGTTCTGCTTCCGAACCGGATCAGACCTATGCGGACACCGCGACCAACCTCTCCCTCTCCGGAAAGATATGGGAGAATACGCCGGGTCAGCAAGCCTGCGACCAGGCTTACTTTCATGTCGCCCAATTCCGTCCGGCAATCCAGCACCAATCTGGCATTGGATGAAGTACGGGGTGATCCAGCGGCATGATGAGTTCCGCCTTTCTGTGAAATACCATCTATCCGGCAGGCAAGAGGCATCCTGATCACGTGTACGTCAGTCAACCGCAGATAAACCGAAATCCTTGCTCCCCCCTCATCACTGACTGCTTCGATCACCCTGCCGTCAGCAGGCGAAAGAGCGGCATCGGGTGACAATCCCGGTTCCGGTTCCCTCTGTGGATCGCGGAAGAAAAATATAAAAAGCAGAAGGCTGATGAGAAATGGGAGAGGAAGCCAGTCAGGAAGGTCGAGAATGCCGGTCCACCAGACCGTATACAGAACTGCAAAAGCTCCCAGGGCACCGACAACGAACACTCCGCCTCCGCGTGCCAGGCGCATAACAGCGGTGAACTAGCTCAATCCGACACGCGAGAAAATAGTGTCCACATGGAGGAGCTGCCTTCTGGCGTCAAAGCAGGCGGTTATTTCATCTGCGGAGAGCTTCTCTGTGATCCTCTCGTCGCTTTCAATCAGCTCTCTGAAAGTCTTTTCTCTCTTCTCCCACGCCTCCATGGCGTTCTGCTGAACGACGGAATACGCCGCATCGCGTTCCATGCCCGATTCTACCAGAGCCGTGAGAACCACCTGGCTCGAAACCAGCCCGCCCATCGAATCGAGGTTCTCCATCATTCTATCTTCATAGACAACCATGTTCTCCACAACGTCGATCATCCTGGATAGCATGTAATCGAGTGCGATGCAGCTATCCGGAATTATAATCCTTTCCGGAGCGCTGTTGGTGATGTCGCGTTCATGCCACAGCTCAACATTCTCCAGTCCCACCTGTGCCCATCCGCGCAGCAGGCGGGCCATACCCGTGACCCTCTCACAAACGATGGGGTTGCGCTTGTGAGGCATCGAGGAAGAACCCTTCTGTCCCTTTCTGAAACCTTCCTCCACCTCCAGGATCTCGGTGCGCTGCAGGTTCCTGATCTCGGTGGCGAGCCGGCCGAGGGTCGCACCGATGCCGGCCAGAACTGAAAGAAAGTGGGCATGCCGGTCGCGCTGCACGATCTGGCTGCTGGCCGGTGCAGGCTGCAGACCGAGTTTACCGCAGACGTATTCTTCGATTTCCGGCTCCAGGTGAGCGAATGTACCGACAGATCCTGAAATTTTCCCGACCGCCACGCCTTCGACAGCCCTCTCGAGCCGTTCCCTTTGCCGTCGCAGTTCGTCGTAGTAGATCGCAAGTTTGAGACCGAAGGTGACAGGTTCTGCGTGGACTCCATGCGTGCGCCCCACACAGATTGTATTCCTGTTCTCTCTGGCCCGGTTTCCCACCGCTTCCCTCAGGGCATCGAGACCATCCAGAAGGATCTTCCCCGCCTCCTTCATCCTGATCCCCAGGGCCGTGTCCGATATGTCGTACGAGGTCATGCCGAGGTGTATGAACCTGCTCTCGGGACCAACGTGTTCCCCGACACTCGTCAGGAAGGCTATCACGTCGTGCCTGACTTCGGCTTCAATCTCCAGGATCCGGCCGATATCGAACGCAGCTTTCTCCTTTATGACCTCAACGGCTTCAGCCGGTATACGCCCCATATCCCGCTGGGCTTCACAGGCCAGTATCTCCACCTGAAGCCACGTTTCGAATTTGTGCTCTTCGCTCCAGATT
>VAPB010243723.1_pt1 | contig 17356 bp, 17 predicted proteins | sample 3395101 | NCBI WGS metagenome assembly VAPB01 (sample SAMN08290433, study PRJNA428436) | hydrothermal vent metagenome | isolation source: Deep-sea hydrothermal vent chimney | place: Indian Ocean: Southwest Indian Ridge | reverse complement strand
TTTTACTCTCCAGATCGCGAGCTATAACTACAAGTGATGCAGAGTCAGCATCCTCAACCACCAGCACTTTACCCTCTCGAAGTTTCCAGGTCTCAGTCATGACAATCCTCGCTTTTCTTGTTCCGGTACCTTTTGGTCAACTCGTCTTTGCTTAATAGAATTCCTCCTTATGGATACTCCAATCCTTCCACTGCCGGGATTATGCGGTAGACCATCAGTATATACTCGCCTGTCTCTGGATCTGTTGTCTGAAGGAGCATCTTGCCATTAATCTGGATGGTAACTCCCCGACCTGTACTTTTCAAGGGACACATACGTGTCTCAATTCAGGCACACTTGAAACAATAATGGTATTCCTCACGAATTAATGCATATATGTGTCTTCTGCGTTAGCCACGTAAGTCATTATGGTATTACAAGTTATGGTGATTTTCGACCGAGACCGGTTCAGATCTGATTTTCGGCATGACCTTTGCAGCCCAGATCAATCTGAGAGGGCCTGCTTATTCAAAGTTGATAATATGAGAGTAATAAGGGCCAATTTACGCTTCATATCTTCCCTTCCATTTTTTCTGACAACGGTTTGGGTTACTATTACTGCATGTGCAAGGCCTGCATCACGGACATATCCTGAAGAAACTATTCCATACTTCATTGATATGCGGATAGGCAAAAAGTGGGAGTACGTGCAGATCGAGAGCTGGCCATGGCAACCGGGAACCAGATTCCTCGATAACATTATTCTGGAGGTCACACAGGAGCTGTATGAACCAGGCCGCAAGTTCCTGCTTGAACCGATAAAGGACTACGGGGATCTATCAAAGATGTGGAGAGATTCCACCATCTCTCACATCGAAGTCGAGCCACATTATATGACAATTAGATCACAGAACAGAAATGTGGTTACTGATATCTATTGGTGGGTAAGAGGAAATGCTTCAATCATAAGTGATGGTGGAATGATAACGTATGCAGACTTATGGGCAAAAGTACGAAAACCCACCAGAAGGGGTTACCGATGTATCGTACCTAAGAAAATTCCAGGATTGGGAAAAATAAGACACCCGACGGTTCGAACCATTGGTCCTGTTTATTTGATCGAACCTGTCGGGGGTTCCCTGGGATGGAATTATACACCCTGTTATCTTGCTAACTCAGTCGGTGGACTCATTGACTTGACCAGGAGTGTCGTTAATTATCCTCTCGACCATATTGTGTTCAGGTACAGATGCCAGGCAGAATTAACGACCATGCTGAAAATTCCGATTCCGGGCGAGCTTCGAATCAGCGGCAATAAAAGAAGTGCGCGCCTGATGGTGCCAAACCTTTCCTCTGAATTATGGGGTTGGGCCAGCAGCAGTTGGGGATGGATCGTCAAATCACGAGACACATCCATCACCGTACCAGCCGGCACCTATCGTTGCATGGAAATCATACGGTTTGGACCCGGAATGATAGATCGCCAGACCCGCTTTTACCTCTTAAAGGAGTACTGGGCACCTCGTGTAGGGCTCATTGCGCGGATCGACATGAGGCCGGGCGGTGAAGGTATATGGGTTCTTGGAAGCACTACATAGTTAAACGGCAAAAGTGCGTAGATGTAGATATAGTAATACCATTTCAAGCCATCTTACCCTTTTTCCATATTCACAACTATGAGCACGAACACCACCGGTATTAAGTATGGTATCAATTGTTTCGCCATCGGTTTGAGTTTTATGGCTGAAGTTACAGCAGCAGTGCCTAAGTCTTTAAGTATGTCACCGGTCGCTTTAACCGGAAGTATGAGATAAACCCGTTCGACGCTGATTACATTTACGCTGCGCAACGCAACACGAACGGGCTCACCCTCGACATATGCATAAATCGTATCCCCAAGAACCCGGGCCATGTGTGTATAGGGCATTTCATCAAAACGCAATGTATCACCATTAGTAGTAGTGATACTTTTAATGACTTCAATCCCGGGTTCCCGGAGCTGGTCTGATGTCACCGTAACTGACCTGTAAGTACAGCCAGTGATCTGCATCAAGAAAGCTGCAGTCACCGTCGCAGCGACCGCCAGTCTGGACATCACAGGCTCCAACGATTACTGATAAACTGAAAGGTCATCTGAACCTTCGTATCGTATGCCTGGGCACTGGACAGTATTGGCGTTGCACCCAGGATCAATAAGAAAGCTGTCGTTGTGGGAATAATTTGACGGTAGGAAAGGGATTTCATGAGGTCAGCCTTCGTCGTTGGCGCTTCTTAATCCCTCCTACACTCTACTGAGGAAACGTCAGGAGTTTATCCGCTGTTTACTTGATGAATAGAACCTCTTCATAAAGTTGGGCAGAACGTTTTCATGCCTGGCATGGAATCAATTGTTCGGCGAACTTGAGTCAGATATACTCGTATAATGAAGATGTCGTGTAATGTTCGAGAGAACGCTTAAACTCATCTTCAAATGTCCTCGGCGCACAGATAGTGCCCAGATTGAGGTGATCCCATTGTCCAGATCATTCCGTTATGGAAAATATATTCGATCCGTAGTCCTCCTTTTCGGGTGGACTATCATCCTTCAAGGATGTGGTGGGGGCGGATCATCCAGTCCTGAGAGAGAGGACCCGGATCTCCTTTTCGAGGAGAGCTTTACATACACTGCAGATGGAGCCATTCCAGTGGGATGGTCGGTAATAACCCAGACAACTGCCACAATAGATGGACCGGCACTATGGAGAGTGAAATCCCGTATGCTTCGCCAGTCTTCTAACGTGCACGCCCCGGCTACATCCGGATTTCCATATGCAGAGAATTATGAAGGCACAATAGCTGTCGTCGGTGAATCAGAGTGGATGAATATCGCTCTGAACGTGAAACTGATGCCTCACGACGATGACGGTATCGGTGTTGTTTTCAGGTGGCAGCCTTCCACCGTTGACAGTGATGGAAATTTCTACCGGTTCCTGATTGTGAGTGACCAGAATTCAGGCGGGCCCAAAGCCAGAGTGGACAAGCGGGTGGACGGTGTCTGGTCCATTCTGGGTGAGGATGCCTCCACAACCTACAATTACCGTGATGGGAACACCTACCGGGTGGAGGTTTCGATGGTCCTGGATGAATTCACAATCAAGCTGAACGGTTCAATAATCTTCACCTTCACTGACAACAGCCTGACTACCGGTAAGGTAGGACTCTTCTGCTTTGCAGAAGAGGGAGCCGACTTCGACGACATAAAAGTCTATCGCCGTGGCCCCTGATTTTTTCTTGCTGAAAATAACCGCTTTTGACCGCTTCAGTCGGACAGTTGGTTTTCTAAATACTTATGCGCGTCTTTAATGTCGCAGTCGCGGATCAGTGCAATCTCGCTGGCGAGAAGGTCGTACGCCCGCGTATAGATTTTCCGCTCGGTAGATGAGATCGTGTCATCGACATAACCCAGACGCAGGTCCTTGACAGTCTGTGCGTAGACCTTGAGGGTTCCCTGTTCGAGACGGTTCTTCAGGAATGTCACCCGGGCTTTCCAGTCGTTTGCCAGGCGCCCTTTCCTGCCCTTGAGGATATCTACGGCCCTTTTGTTATCGGCCTTGGTACCCGGAAGCCTGACATCGGCTACGTCCAGGTTACTTTTCGGTACAAACACGCGTGAAGTGTTCAGAAGCAGTTCGATTTCGTAACACTCTATTGCCTCTTCAGAGACCTCTTTGGTAGTGATATTTCGTATATATCCACCACCCCAGGTTGTGTGTACAATCTTGTCGTTAACTTTGAACCCTTTGGTGATTGTCTGCATTCAGCTGTCCTCCACAGGCCATACGTTCACAAGGCATAAAATAATCAAGCTTATGGCATTGGATTTTCGGGCATTTTTGATTTTGGAACAACTTTTAATATATGGTGTAAGTTCTTATAAATCAAGGTCTTTCTTCAATTACACCCCGTTTATCAGCTCATCCAGCGCATTTAGCACCATTTCTGGTTCCATCTCGTCCATACAGTACCTTTTTCCACGCCAGCACGGCCTGTTCCCGTGTTTGCTGCAGGGACTGCAGAAATGCCCTAAATGCATACATGCCGCGGAGGATCCGGTGGGTGCAAAACCCAGCTCAGGGCTGGTCGGACCGAAAAGCCCCAGAATCGGAGTTCCTACAGCTGCGGCAACGTGCATCGGGCCCGAATCGTTGGCGATTGTGGCATTGGTGGCAGCGAGACACGAGGCCAGATCGATCAGATCACTCTGCGCTTCGCCCAGGATAACTCCCTCTCCTCCGGCTTCTTTCACGATAAGTGCGGACAGCTCCTCTTCTCCTGGTGCGGACAGTATAACCGGGATATCGCCTCTCCAGGCGAGAAGGCGGGCCAGCTCCGAGAAATAGACCGAAGGCCACTGTTTCGATGGATGCATTGCACCAGGTAAAAGTGCTATCAGACGCCCTTCTCTCTCACCTGTCAGATCGTTTCGCCACCGATGGCCCCTTTCAAGTTCATCCTCGTTCAGGTACAACTTCGGTACATTGTCGAAGCTGGAGGCATCGGTACCGTCCAACCGCAGAGTTTCCAGGTAACGATCGACTACCGGCTTCAGACCCTTCAGTGCACCCGATCGAAGCCGCACGATCATTTTGAATCTTCTGAACCGCTGCTGGTTGTATCTGACTGTTGGAATGCCGGATCGAAGAGATATCAGCCGGCTCCGTATGGAACGGTGCAGATCCACGATCATGTCGAACTTCCCCGCCTTCACCCAGCTGATCAGTGATATGAGGGATTCTGCCTTTGAGTCGAAGGCCCTCACTTCATCGAGAAAAGGATTGTGACGATGGAGGTCGGCATAATCCACTTTGGTGAGAAATGTGGTGTGGATGTCATCGGGAGCGGACTTCAATACTTCAAAGACGGGTGCTGTCAGAACAACATCGCCCAGACTGGAGAACCGGACGACAAGGTAACGTCTGCTCACACAGTTCCAGCCTTGCAGATAGGAGCCAGCGTACCGGCAAGCCCTCTAAGAACTTCGTCCTGTCCCTTCAGTCTGACCGTCAGGTTGTACGACCTGCTCCGCATGCGTCCCGACTCGTTCACACCCATCCGCAGCGGTATCTGTGAACGCCAGAGCAGGTAGGGAACAAAGGGATGGGAGTCGAGGCTGAGATCAATCACAAGATCGTACGAGCGTTCTTTCAGCCCATTGACAAGATCCTTGCGTGGCAATCCCAGGGAGGAGACATCTTCGGTGGTAGCCCGTACGATTCCTATCCCCTTGAATTCCTCTTCTTCGGTGGGGACAGAGCCTCCGATGAAGAGCAGATCCAGATTCCACTGGGGGAAATCTGATTTGAACTGGAAGAGCTGGGGCAGCATTTGCTGCCTTTCGTTCTCATCCAGCGGAAGAACCAGAAGCACCTGCTTTACCACGTTGAGAGCATTCCCCATCCGAACCACGGGTCTGCGGTCTCTGCCGAGGGCAGCTACCGGGATCATCAGCTTGGAGAGAAGCCACTTCATACCCTTCATCAGTCAGAATCCTTTCTTCATCGCCCGTGGCAATGCTTGTACTTCTTCCCCGATCCGCAATGGCAGGGATCGTTCCTGCCCGGCTCCTTCTGAGCGACCATCGGTCTCAGCTTCATCGGGCCTCCCCCGGCACCTGCCCCCGGCTGTTCTGCCTGTGCAGTATCCGAAATGGCCCCCTTGAAGGCCATCCCAACCGCATCCTGGTGAACCGCCTGAACCACGCCCCTCGGAATCGGGCTCTCTCTCTGATGAAGCAGCCGGCTTTCCACTGCCGCCGATTCCTTGAAGAGGATCTGCAGAGTTTCGCGGGTCAGGATGCCAAGCATATCCATGAAGAGGTAGTACGCTTCCTGCTTGTATTCTACAAGAGGATCCTTCTGCCCGTAGGCCCTGAGGCTGATCCCTTCCTTCAGGCGATCCATCTCGTAGAGATGGTGCATCCACTTGTCATCCAGCACGCGCAGGATGGCGTACCTCTCGAGTCTCTCCGAGAATTCTTCACCGAGAGATTCTCTCTTGTGGCTCCAGGCCTGGCTTACCGATTTCCTTATCGTTTCGATGAGGGTTTCCTCATCGATCTCCGCACGTTCCTGGGGATCGACCTGAAGATCCACCAGGCAGGTCTCCAGCAGCTCCCGCTGCAGGCCATCCCAATCCCACTGGTCGGCGTATGTCTTCTCTTCGGTATACTTGTCTATCAGGTCGTGGGCAAAATCGAGTATCAATTCGTCAATATCCTCGGCCAGTGAGCTTTCATCGAGAGCATGGCCCCTGCGGTTGTATATCACCTCACGCTGGGTGTTCATCACGTCGTCGTATTCAAGCAGCCGTTTCCTGATGGAGAAGTTCTGTGTTTCAACCCTCTGCTGGGCTTTGCCGATGGCCTTGGTCACCATCGGATGCATGATGACCTCTCCCTCCTCCAGGCCCAGCCTGTCCATCACGCCGGCGATCCTGTCGGAACCGAAGAGCCGCATAAGGTCGTCTTCGAGAGAGAGATAAAAACGGCTCGAACCGGGATCGCCCTGCCTCCCCGACCTGCCGCGCAGCTGGCGGTCTATCCGGCGTGCTTCGTGCCTCTCCGTGGCAAGGATGTGAAGGCCGCCCAGTTCCCTGACACCTTCACCCAGTTTGATGTCGGTACCGCGTCCGGCCATGTTGGTGGCTATCGTCACAGATCCCCTGTGGCCCGCCTTGGCCACTATCTCGGCCTCACGCTGGTGCTGCTTGGCATTCAGCACTTCGTGAGGCACTCCGGCCCTTTTGAGCAGTCTGGAAAGGGTTTCCGACACTTCCACGCTGGTCGTACCCACCAGCACCGGACGCTGGTTCCGGTAACACTCACTTATCTCATCCACCACCGCGATGAATTTTTCGCGTTTGGTTCTGAAGATCACGTCGTCTTCATCGTCTCTTATGATCGGCTTGTTGGTCGGGATGACCAGTACATCCAGTTTGTAGATTTCCCAGAACTCCCCCGCCTCCGTTTCGGCCGTTCCGGTCATGCCGGCCAGCGTCTCGTACATCCTGAAGTAGTTCTGGATGGTGATCGTCGCCAGGGTCTGGGTTTCCTTCTCTATCCGGACCCCCTCCTTGGCCTCAAGCGCCTGGTGAAGTCCCTCCGAATAGCGACGGCCCGGCATCAGACGGCCGGTGAATTCGTCGACTATAATGACCTGCCCATCCTGAACGACGTAATCGTTGTCTACCTCGAAGAGCGCGTATGCCTTCAGGAGCTGGTGGATGTTGTGCAGGCGTTCGCTCTTGTCGGCATATTCGCGGTGGATCTGGTCGCGGCGCAGCTCGGTCTCTTCAGTCGAGATATCACCATCCTGGGCCTTCCCTTCGAGCTCGCTCATCTTCTCGGAAAGGTCGGGTAATACGAAAAGATCCGGGTCGTTGGGGCTGAGGTGCTGGCGGCCCTTCTCCTGCAGGTCGACGGTGTTTGCCTTCTCATCTATCGCGTAGAAGAGGTCTTCATCCAGCTCGTGCATCTTCTTATCACGAAGAAAATCATTCTCGACCTGTTCGATCAGCTTGATAATCCCTGTTTCCTTCTTCAGCTTCATCAACTGCTTATGCTTGGGAGCCCCCCGCTGCACCAGCAGCATCTTTATCCCGGCCAGGTATTCCTTCTGAGAATCTCCCTCCTCCTTACCTTCCTTCAACAGCTTCTCAGCCTCTGCAAACAGCGAATTGATGAAGATTGTCTGTGCGCGGACCAGTCCCTGCACTTTAGGCTTGTACTCATCGAACTTGTGGGTACTGCGGTCCACAGGCCCCGAGATGATCAGGGGGGTACGCGCTTCGTCTATCAGGACCGAGTCAACCTCATCCACGATGGCGAAGTGGTGCCCGCGCTGCACACGGTGCTCTGCGGTTATCGCCATGTTGTCGCGCAGGTAATCGAAACCGAACTCGTTGTTTGTTCCGTAGGTTATGTCGGCATTGTAAGCGACCCGTCTTTCATCGGGGATCATGTCGTGCTGGATTACGCCCACTTCGAGACCGAGCCAGTTATAGATCCCTCCCATCCACTCGGCGTCACGGCGGGCCAGGTAATCGTTCACCGTAACCAGATGGGCTCCATTGCCTGTCAATGCGTACAGATAGAGAGGCATTGTGGCCACGAGGGTCTTACCCTCACCGGTAGCCATCTCGGCGATCTTGCCCTGATGCAGGGCGATCGCACCTGTCAGCTGAACATCATAGGGAACCATGTCCCATTCGACCTCGCGCCCGGTAACCATCCAGCGTCTGCCGAGCAGCCGCCTGCAGGCATCTTTGACCACTGCAAACGCCTCAGGGAGAATGTCATCGGTACTCTCTCCCGATTCGAATCGCTGTCTGAACTCAGCGGTCTTGGCCTTCAGCTGGTCGTCGGTGAGTTCACGGAACTGTTCCCAATACCTGTTGATCTCATCGACCAGAGGATTGAGCTTCCTGATCTCCCGCTCGTGCTGGGTTCCGAATATCTTTCTGTACAATCGGGCGAACATTACCAGTTATTTCCCCTCGCTGCCCTCTACCGGGCCATCTTCATGTTCTATCTATCTCCTAATATCCAACCAGCAAGCGGTCACCCAGTTCCTTCGGCAGTCCCGCTTCTATAATAGCATCACGCGCACCATCGACATCGTAATCGATCCGGATGAGTGTGAAGATCAGTTCATCCGTATCGAATATGGCCATGGCGGCCCGGGCATCGCCGTCCCTGGGCTGGCCGACACTGCCTGGATTCAATACAGCCCTGCGCCCCTTCAGATCGATGACTTCATCATGGATCATCTTCGTCCGCCCCTCCCCTTCGAGGAAACAACCCTGCATATGGCTGTGCCCGGTTACGACGTAACTCTGCTCCACCAGCTGCAGAGCCAGATCCGCCTGGTGACCATCGAGTATGTATAGCCAGGCCTCCGGAACCAACGGGTGACCGTGGATTACCGTGGCATCATCAACAACCTCGGAGATGGGCAGCCCACGCAGCCACTGCCTGTCTTCCTCCCTCAACTGATCGCCGGTCCACGCCAGAGCTGTATATGCCCTGGGATTGAAGTTGTACGCCTCTAAATGTTCCACAGCGTGAAAATCGTGATTGCCCTGGACCGTGAACTCGCAGTGCTCTCGCACCCAGTCGAGACATTCGAGAGGGTATGCACCGTAGCCGACAACGTCCCCGACACAGATGATCTTATCGGGAGCCTCCTGTTCCAAACGCTCTGCCGCTGCATTGAGTGCATGAATATTCGCATGGATATCGCTTATAAAGGCCAGTCTCATGCTTCCTCCCGAACCTGATCCCTATATATGGAATCGAGTATACCGTTTACAAACCTCTTTGCATCAGCCGATGAATACTTCTTAGCTATTTCGATCGACTCGTTTATGCAGACCTTCTGCGGGATATCGGGGAAGTGGATCAGTTCGCACAACCCCATCCTCAGAATCAGTTTGTCTATCAGTGCGATTCTTCCGATCTCCCAGTTATTAGCCGTCTCGGCTATCATCACATCCAGTTCCTCTTTCACCTCATCCACCTTGATCGCCAGCCGGCGGACGAAACTGGTTACCTCATCGTCGTACTCTGCCTGCGATAGTTGATCCTCTAGAACCTCCTCCATCGGATCGCCGTTGATCGCCTGTGCGTATAGTGTCTGAAGCACTATCTCGCGTGCTTTTCGCCGCCTGCCCATCCCTGTTACCTGTCTTCAATCCTGTGTAACAGGTTGATCATTTCAAGACATGCTTCGGCAGCTTCCCGGCCGCGGTGTCTCCGGCGTCCTTCTTTTCCGCCGGATGGATCGGGGTCGAGTCCGGACCTGATCCTGGCCTGATCCATATTCTCAACAGTCAGAATGCCGATAGCGACCGGCAGTCCGAGGTCGAGACCGATCCTGTTGAGACCGGAGATCGCCTCTCTGGACACATGCTCGAAATGCGCCGTCTCGCCTCTTATTACACATCCGAGGGCAACGATACCATCCACCCCTTCCCTTTCAACCAGCCTGCTCGCTGCCAGGGGCAGTTCGAGCGCACCGGGAACCCATGCAACAACAACATCACTATCTGTGACATCAGCCTCTTTCAGGACCTCCATGGCGCCATCCAGCAGTCCCTCAACGACCTCGCTGTTGAATCTGCCGGCGACGATACCGATCTTCAGCCCGGCGCCGGACCTCTCCCCTTCCAGAATCTTCACACTCATTCTTCACCACCCTTTTTGTCACCAATAGAGAGCAGGTGGCCCAGCTTGTCCTTCTTCGTCTGCAGGTACCTTGCATTCACTTCGTTCGGATCTATCTGCAGGGGTACCCTCTCCACGATCGACAGCCCGTGTCCCTGCAAACCGATTACCTTCTTGGGATTGTTCGTCATCAACCTTATCTGTCTCACACCCAGGTCCCACAGGATCTGGGCGCCGACACCGTAGTCGCGCAGGTCGACTCCAAAACCGAGTTCGACATTGGCCTCCACCGTATCTCTGCCCTGGTCCTGCAGCTCGTATGCCCTGATCTTGTTGGCCAGTCCTATCCCGCGGCCCTCCTGACGCATATAGAGCAGAACACCCTTGCCACCCTCCTCTATCTTCGAGAGGGCTGCCTCGAGCTGGTCACCGCAGTCACACCTCATGCTGTGGAAGAGATCACCGGTGAGGCACTGGCTGTGCGCACGGACCAGTACCGGTTCACCGTCAGCTACATTCCCTTTGACCACTGCCATGTGATGATGGTCGTCGACCTTGCTTTCATACAGGTGCAGTCTGAATCCGCCGAAACGGGTAGGGAAATCTACCTCGGCTACTTTCGATACGAGTGTTTCTGTTCTGCGACGATAGGCAATGAGATCCTTGATTGTGATTATCTTGAAACCGTGGCCTCTGGCGAATTCAAGCAGTTCGGGTACGCGGGCCATCGTGCCGTCAGTGCTCATGATCTCGCACAGCACACCTGCAGGAGTCAGACCGGCCATCCGTGCCAGATCCACAGATGCCTCCGTATGACCGGCTCTGCTCAGTACTCCACCGCGCTCGGCGCGGAGGGGGAAGATGTGTCCCGGGCGTGCCAGATCTGAGGGTTTCGTATCCGGCTTGAGCAGCATCTCTATCGTCGTGGCCCTGTCGTGGGCGCTGATTCCCGTCGTAGTGCCCTCAACGGCATCCACCGATACCGTGAACGCCGTAGTCAGCTTGGCGGTGTTATCCGATACCATCGGTCCCAGATCGAGATGTTCGAGCCTTTCGGGAGTCAGCGCAACGCAGATCAATCCCCTGCCGTGTATGGCCATGAAGTTGACGGCTTCCGGTGTGGCTCTGTCGGCCGCCATCAACAGGTCCCCCTCATTCTCCCGATCCTCATCATCCACGACGATCAGCATCCGGCCTTCCCGCATCTCGATGATCGCCTCTTCGATGGCATTGAAGCCGGGAGTCGGAGCCAGCTGTGCCGGGCTCCCCTCTCCCTGTCGGGTCTCTGCTTCTGATTCACTCATTGTGCTCTTTGATCCTCCTGAGCTGTCACCTCTTTCATTTCTCCCCGGAGCAGTTGCAGGTAGGGCTCCAGCTGTTCCGCAACATACTTGGCGATCATATCGGCCTCCAGATTGACCCTCCCGCCGACCTGCAGCCGACCCAGGGTGGTTTCTTCAAGCGTATGGGGTATCAGCGCCACCGAGAATGCTTTGCCGGCAACGTCGACCACTGTAAGACTCACGCCTTCTACTGTGATCGAACCTTTCGGCACAAGGTAGCGCATCAGAGACTCTGGTGCCGAGTACCAGTGGATCACCTCTCCCTCTTCCAGCGGCCTTGCCTGATAGTCATCGGTGGGTCCATCGAGACGGACACCCGTTCCATCCACATGCCCTGAAACCAGGTGACCTCCCAGACCATCCATCAGAGTCAGAGAGAGTTCCAGGTTGACTCCATCTCCCTCCTTCAGATCACCAAGACTGGTCAACCGCAGTGTTTCAGGAATAGCCTCCACGCTGAAATCATCACCGGAAATCTCCACCACGGTCAGACAGACGCCTGCCGTGCTGACCGAATCACCGATCGAAAGCCGTTCGGTAATCTGCCTGGAAGTGACAGTAAAGCGGGTTACAGCTTCGCCCTCCTCGATCCTCCTGATTATCCCGATGGTTTCTACTATACCGCTGAACATGCAGCCATCCTCAACTTTCTGCCATCACTCCGGAAATGCACTGACAAGCAGGTCTTCCCCAACTTCCAATGTCTGTAAGGGACCCAGGCGAATCGGGGTTTCCAGTGCTTCAAACAATATTCCCCTCCCTGCCCCAATTATCTTCGGACCGATCCATATCTGCCAGAAATCAATTAAATCCTTTGCAGCCAGAGAGGAAAGCAGCTTGCCACCCCCCTCAACGAGTAAACTGTTCATCCCTTCACCGGCAAGTGCCCTCAACACTTTCAGAGCATCCAGACGACCGTCCGAATCAACCGGAACTCTCAGAATAGTGGCACCGGCATCTGCCAGTTTTTCAGCACGCGATTCATCTTCCAAGCCCTCCGCAGCCACCAGCACTACCTCCCCACCGGGCTCTGACAGCACCGTTGCATCATCGGGTGTATCGAGAGAAGCATCCACGACCACGCGTACAGGCTGGCGCGCCAGCAGTGAACCATCAACTGCTCTGGCATTCAACCTGGGATCATCTGCGAGCAGAGTACCTATGCCCACCATTATCCCGTTCACTTCCGAGCGCCTGAGCCCGACGTACTGCTGTGCGGGCTCACCTGTGACAGCCAGGGTCTTAGGTCCGTGCAGGGCAGTCCTGCCATCGATGGTTCGGGCTACCTTGGCTACAACCGCGGGTCTTCCTTCCCCGGCAGCCTTGAAATGACGGGAGTTAAGTGTGTACGCCGCTTCACATTCAACTTCTTCCACTACTTTCACACCGGCTGCCCTGAGGCGTTCCAGTCCCCTGCCGCTGACGGCTGGAGAAGGATCCATGCAGGGCACAACGACCCTGCTTATTCCGGCTTCGATTATTGAGACAGTGCAGGGAGGTGTGCGACCGTGATGGTTGCACGGCTCCAGATTCACATAAAGAGTGGCGCCCCTCGCCTGATCGCCGGCTTTCTCGAGGGCGACGATCTCGGCATGCGGCATACCCGGTCGAAGGTGAAACCCTTCACCCACGATCGAGTCACCTGCCACAACGACAGCACCAACTGCTGGATTGGGAGGCGCTGACCACCGCCCGATTTCGGCGAGTTTCAACGCCCTGCGCATGAAATGCGTATCCCGGCTGCCTGCCGCAGATTCCGAAGAACGATTGTAGGTCATAAGGTATGTAAAATGTGGTAAGAGAAGCCCAGTTACAACATCGGCTTGAAATGCAATCTGCTTTCTGAAATGTAAACGAAGATTTTCCCTTGAGGTCAAGGAAGTCAACGGGTGACGCGGAGGCGTAATTACTGTACGCCGCACAAGGAAAACGGAAGGCTGACGCAGAGATCGAGGGAAAAGGCCGTTTACTATCTGAAAGGATTACTCGTAACGCAGTGCTTCGACCGGATCGAGCCTTGCAGCCCTCATGGCCGGATATACTCCAAATCCAACGCCGATGCCGCCGCACACGAGGATAGCCGCCAGAAGCGCCCAGACGGGAACCGCAGCCGGAAGCGGCGTAACGGCACCTGTCAGCAGACCCATTCCGACGCCAAGCAGAGTACCAACAGTTCCCCCGACCCCGCTCAGCACAATCGCTTCCACCAGAAACTGCCTTGTGATATCGCCCCTTCTGGCCCCTGTTGCCTTGCGGATCCCGATCTCACGCGTCCGTTCCGTAACAGAGACCAGCATGATATTCATGATGCCGATACCGCCGACCAGAAGGCTGATGCTGGCAATACCCACCATCACAAGGCTTATGCCGATTATCAGCGTGTCCATGGTCTTCTGGATCGCGTCTGCCGTCATTATCTCGAAATTGTTCGGTTCACCGGGCGGTACTTCCCTCCGGAGCCTCAGCACCACGATCGATTCGTCTATCGCCTCCTGCATACGACCCGTGCGGGCCATGACGGCCATCTGTATCTCACTGCGGCGGCCCCAGTACTTTCTGAAGGAGGAGACGGGAATGATGACCAGGTTGTCCTGGCTGAATCCCAGGAATTCTCCCTGACGTTCCAGTATGCCGATCACCCGGTAGCGGTGACTGTCTATCCGGATCTCCCTGCCCAGCGGATCGATATTGGGGAAGAGCGTCTCCACCACGTCGACTCCGAGGATCGCCACATTCCTGCGGTTGGTGTCATCTATCGGGGCCAGGAACCGTCCCGCATCCAGGTCGAGCCCCTGCAGTCTGGGCAGGTACTGGTCGGCGCCGTAGAGCAACACATTGGGATTGGTCTTTTCACCGCCGTAGCGGATCTCCACACCGAAGTGGGTGGAGTAGGCTGATACGAAGAGTATCGATGGAGCGTTGTCTTCCAGGGCCCTCTTGTCTTCGATTGTCAGGTCTTCCCAGTCCTGCCTGTTGCTGTGTCCCCCCACCTGGATCTCTATGCTGGGCCTTGATTGTATGTAGAATGTGTCGCTTCCGACCTGGCTCAGTTCGGTTGTGACGTACTGGTTCAATCCTTCTATCAGGCTGCTCATGCCCACAACGGCCAGCACACCGATGATTATACCCAGGCTGGTCAGCAGAGTCCTGAGAGGGTTTGCAATCAGCGAGGTGGCCGCCAGTCGTCCTGTCTCCCTTATCCCTATCGGCACGTGCCTACCCTATTCATACCTGAGGGCTACGATCGGATCGAGTCCTGCCGCCTTGGCCGCCGGGTAGATTCCGAAGAAGAGCCCTACTGATGTACTGAATGAGAGGCCGAGCAGGATCGCCCAGATGGGGGCAGCTGCAGGAAGGGGTGTCGCCGCGGCGATAACGAAGGCTATCCCGATGCCGGCAATCATCCCGATCACACCGCCCACTCCGCTCACAACGATCGATTCGACCAGGAACTGCCACATGATGTCGCGACGCTTTGCCCCCACGCTCTTGCGCACGCCGATCTCCCTTGTGCGCTCCGTAACCGACACCAGCATGATGTTCATGATCCCGATTCCACCCACCAGCAGCGAGAGTGAAGCCACGCCCACCATCACAGCAAAGAGACCCGCCGTCAGACTGCGGAAGAGATCGACAAGCATCTGCTGGCGGTTGAATTCGAAATCGTCCTCCTCGCCGGGCGGGATCTGGCGGATACGCCGCATGATACCCTGTGCCTCTTCCTCTATCAGGGGGATCGATTCGGCGTTGGGTGCCAGCAGGGCGATACCGATGGAACGGCGCGTTCCAAAGAGCTTGAGCACAGTTTCGAGTGGTACTATAACCCGGTTATCCTGGCTCATTCCGAGGATGCTGCCCTGTTCGGGCATTATCCCTATTACGGTGAAGGCGTGACCACCAATTCGCACCCTCTCTCCGAGAGCATCACGTTCTTCAAAGAGGTCCGACCAGAGACCGTGTCCCAGCACGGCTACCTGGCGGCGTTCGTTCGCTTCCACATCTGTAAAGAACCTGCCTCTTTCGGGGTCGAGCCCGTGCACTATCCTGCCGTCGGGAGTGTGTCCCTCGATCGAAACGCCGCCGGCGGTCCGCCCCTGCCATCTCACATTGGAAGAGGTGCTCACAGAATTGGAAGCAGCAACCGGCAGGGTGACCTGTTCGACGAGTGCGGCCGCCTGTTTGAGGGTGATGTTCTTCCTGTTCCTGTACTTCCAGAAATCCCCCATGTTGATCCACGAGTACTTGTTCACGTAGACGACATTGGTCCCCAGGCTGGCCACTTCGGCACGGAAGGTTCTGTCGAGCCCCTGAATGAGGCTGATTATCGAGATCACAGCTGTAACCCCGACTACTATACCGAGCGTTGTGAGAACCGACCTGAGCAGATTCGCCCGCAGCGCGCGGAATGCGGCCAGGATACTCTCACGAAGTTCAACCAGGAATCTGAGAGTATTCATCTACATGGCCGCCGTCTCGTCAGCAGTTATGCCGGAACCGAATTCGACTTCCGGCGCCTCGTTACATGTTCATCCGATCCGATCAGGCCGTCGAGAATCCTGACGATCCGCGTCGCATGCTCGGCAATATACTCTTCGTGGGTAACCAGGATGATCGAATTGCCCTTTTCATACAACCCTTCGAGTACGGACATGATCTCTTCGCCGGTTGTCGTGTCAAGGTTACCGGTAGGTTCGTCGGCAAGGATGATTGATGGATTGTTTATCAGCGCCCTCGCGATAGCCACGCGCTGGCGCTGACCGCCCGAAAGCTCGTTCGGCCGGTGATCGACCCGGTCACCCAGGCCCACGTCTTCCAGGGTTTGCAGGGCCCGCCTGCGCCGTTCACCTGCCGGCGTACCGCTGTAGATCAGAGGCAGTTCCACATTGTGAAGAGCGTCAGCCCGTGACAGAAGGTTGAAGGTCTGGAAGACGAAACCGATCTTCTGGTTGCGGATCTCTGCCAGCTCGTCGTCGGTCATGGATTCGACCTTCTCGCCTTCGAAATGGTATGTTCCGGCCGTCGGCGTATCGAGACAGCCGATAAGATTCATCAGGGTAGATTTACCCGATCCCGATGGTCCCATGATCGCCAGGTATTCATTCTTGTATATATCCAGATCCACACCGCGAAGAGCACGCACGATCTGCGTGCCCATTTTATATTCTTTGGTGATCCCCTGCAGTTGAATTATCGGTGTTGCCATTTCTGCCTGTTCTCCCTGCCGTATCATATCGTCTCCGGTCTTCAGGCCGACTACTCTCTGCCCGTATTCTCCTCACCCAGCAATGTTTCTACAACCTTTACCCTCTCCCCATCCTTCAGCGTTCTGCTCAGAAGACGGAAGGGACCGGTCACCACTTTCTCGTCCTCATCGAGGCCCGAGAGAATCTCGATATAGGTGGTTCCGGATATCCCGGACTCCACCCGCCTCAGTTCAACCGTGTTATCCTCCAGTATGACGAATACGACTTCTACGTATTCGTCCTCCTCATCTGAGCGTTCCTGCTGTCCACTTCCCTCCCCCTCCTGCTCGTTAGACACCACCAGGTCCTTATACCGTCGGGCCGTCAGCGCCTGAATCGGGATTTTGAGGACGTCGTTTCTGGTCTCCGTTGTGACGTCGACCGTGGCGGACATTCCCGGCCGCAGGCGGGGATCGGAGTCGATCAGTTCCACTTTTACCGCGAAGTTGGTCACCTCCATCTGCGTGCCGGCACCGAGTGTTGTGCCAGAATTGGCGATTTCGGTAACCCTGCCGGCCAGTATCGTGTCTGGAAGCGCATCCACGTCAACCTCTGCATCCTGATTTACCGCTACAGCAACCACATCGGTT
>VAPB010055791.1_pt1 | contig 17372 bp, 18 predicted proteins | sample 3395101 | NCBI WGS metagenome assembly VAPB01 (sample SAMN08290433, study PRJNA428436) | hydrothermal vent metagenome | isolation source: Deep-sea hydrothermal vent chimney | place: Indian Ocean: Southwest Indian Ridge | reverse complement strand
TTTGAATTAAGGCCTTTAAGATTCCTGTCTCAGAATTTCTCTGATTTTGCTTTTAAGCTTGTCGAATACAGAAGACTTCACAACATAATGGTCTGCAGCAACCGCTGAAAAATCATCTTTATATACACTGTATGCCGTATAGATAATTACAGGTAAATCATAATTTATTTCCCTGATTTTACGTAAAATACTAAGACCATCTTCTCCTGGCATTTTTATATCCAGTGTTACAATATCCGGCTTTTCTTCCTTTATCATCTTGAGGGCTGTCTCCCCGCTGTCAGCCGTAACAACTTCATACCCTTCATCCGTTAGCTCTTCCCTTAGAAGCATTCTTATAGATTTTTCATCGTCAACTACAAGTATCTTTTTTTTCACCGGGCTGACCTCCTGGTATAACTTCGTTATCCTGATCAGGGAACCTTAGAAGCCCAACGATTTACTAAATAGGGTTTAAAATTTTCAAAAACAACGCAATGTTTATTGATAATTTCTTCAGCCTTCTTAGATTCCACATGTCGTATTTTATTTATAAAAGATGCTGTCTTAGCAAAGTAAATTGGGACCAGTGCTTCAATAATATTATCAGCACCTAACTCATCACGCCGCATTTTGTAGGCTAACGCAAAATCATATAATGACTTAACCCAGAGATCAACAGGCAGTTCAAAATCAGAATATCCCATTTTGACTACCTCATGGATCTTATAATAATTTTCAGTATCAAGTATCTTTTTTAACAGAGGTATATGTTTTGGTGCATCTGTTTTGAATTTATCTATCAGGTTTCTAATGTCTATATCAACAGGTTTGGAGGCAAATTCTGATTCAAAGCCAAAAATGGCAGTTGGCCGACTTCCCTTTATATGAAGCCATCTTTCATGATAAATATCCATTAAACTGAAAATGGTTCCGACAACCTGTTTAAACATCGAAACAAGGTCCTTGCCCGGGTCTTTTCCTTCATGAATTTTTGCACCGAGAAAAGATTGACAGATTTTGAAATTCTCACAGATAGCTACAGTTGTCATCCATATATCAATCCCGAATTTTGCAATATCTGTCTCCCACACATCTTTTGAAAGAAGGCTTTCCGCAAGTTCCAAAGAAAATCCAAAATCTCCGCCAATTGGCTGGCGTACACGTCTGCCGTAAAGAGCCCGAGTCAAAGGGTATGCAATCATATTGGTAATGGTTCCATCATATTTGTGACGAGTATAATAAGGAGCGACAAATCCAAAATTCTTTAAAATGACAGGGGCTATTAATAGCTCTATCCATTCTGGTGAAATGCTTCTTATATCTGAATCAATCAGGCAGCCTGCCTTAACATTCAGAATCTTAGCTGCCTCAAAAATTGCCTTGAGCGCTGTGCCTTTTCCTGCAGTTCCACTGTAGTTTGCGACAAGTATCTTTGTTTCAAACGCAGGCTTGGAGACAAATGCCTGATCAAAATAGAGTTCATCTTTACGTGCATCAATAGCATTTTGGGTTTCTTGCACTGAACCGCCTTCAGAGACAAGAACCACCCCTTTATACTGAGGAAAGTATTTTGCGAGTCCGAGCTCTGCAGCCTTTACAACACGCCCAATAGATTTCAGGCTTTTATAGCTCGGAATCCCTACTATGATATCAGCACTGTTTACTTGTTCTAAACGCCGCTGAGTCTGTTCATCGATAGCCAGCGTATTGCCGTCCGTAGAAAAATCACTATTCTTCAGTTTGTCATCCCCTTTCCACAAAAGGAAAAAATATCAGACAGACCCGTTTTTAATGCTCCCCTTCATCACTTTCGCCCAGAGCAGGTGCATCCCCCTGTTCAACAAAACCCAACAGATTTCTCTCAAGTTCCTGAATGCGTTTTTTTTGCACCCTATTCGACTTTGCTTTTCTCCACCATGTCGGGATGGAAAGAAATATACCCGTAATCATTCCTGCGGTAAAAGCCAGAGCAAGTATAGCCGTAAGAGAATTCTCAAATGTCCACGTAATAAATTTCAGTTCTATAATCCTCGGGTTCTGGAAAGCAAAGAGCACAAGCACCATTGCAAGAACTAAAGAAATGAAAAGAAAAAACTGCATAAAACACCTCCTCTTCCTATCATAGACAGTTACTAAATATCATGACTCCATTGGCAGTATTATCGTGAAGGTAGTCCCCTCCCCCTCTTTACTGTCAACCTTAATACTACCTCCATGAGAAACAATAATCTTCTGGACAATTGCCAGCCCAAGTCCTATACCTTTTTGTTTTGTTGTATAGAACGGAAAAAATATCTTCTGTTTTATATTTTCAGGAATCCCAGGACCCGTATCCTTAATATTTATCCCTATCCTGTTATGTAAACGGTTCAATTCTATATCGAGGTTACCTTCGTCAGACATTGCGTCCACCGCATTGGCAAAAAGATTTGTAAGTACCTGTCTCAACAGAATTTCATCAGCCATAACAGATACATCGTCTTCTGCTTTTATCGAGACTTTAATCTTCTCGTTGTCACCTACAGCAGTTGCAACTGCTTCTTCTATAATGCGGTTTAACTTCACGGGTACCCTGTTTAAATCAGTTGGTTTCGCAAATGCAAGGAGCTCGGAGATAATTCTTTCTATGATGTTTGTCTCTGTTAATATTCCAGCTAAAGCAGTTTTATTTTGAGCCTCCACTTTTTTGTCCAGGAGTTTTACATAACCGGTAATTACAGACAGCGGATTCCTTATTTCATGGGCAATACCTGCTGACATCTCCCCAAGCTGCGTAAGTCTCTTTTTTAACTCTACCTGCATCTGCAATGCTTTTACATCTGTCAAGTCAGTGAAAACAAGGATAAGACCGATTACCTCATTAGCTGCATTTCTCAGCTGTGAGCTTGTCACCCCAAGCCAGCTATGCCTGTTATCTCTCGTAACATATGGATATTCTCCCCTGTTTATGGTTCTACAATCTTTCATAATACCCAATAACGGCTCATCAAAAATCTCAATGCAGTCTTTATTTAGCGCATCTTCAGCTTTAATCCCCAAAATCTTTGCAGCAGACTGATTTATACTTTTTATCTTCATTGAATTATCAATACTTACAACGCCGCTTGGAACACTCTGCAGTATGTTCTCATTATATGTTTCCAACCCGGCAGCCCTGTCCTCTGCAAGTGCCTTAAGCCTATCCAGTTCTCTCTCCTTTTCTTTAAGCTTTACTACCAGCTCCTGAAAGGTATCAACTACAAATCCTACTTCTGATTTTTTACCCGTATACTCCGCCGTTTTGAGGGATTTGCTCTGGGTCACAACGTAAATTCTTACGGCTGAATAAACTCCGATAAATATCAGCAGCATGCCTATGCCCAGAAGGATATTAATACTTCCAATGTTCAGGTATGGGGCAAGGAGCACTCCGACCAGAACCCCGGAAAAAAGAAATAAGGAAACAATTAAAAACCTGGTAAAAAAATTATCCTGCATAGATTCATCCTTCGTAGTACTACGGAGAATGGAGATACCACATTAAAAGTTTTTGGCCTAACAATAGAGTAACAAGAGCACCAAAAGCCAGATATGGCCCGAACGGTATTTTTGACCCCCATTTCCTCCCTTTTATCATAATAAGCGAAATTCCGACGATAGAACCTAAAAGACTCCCTAAAAAGGTAGTAAGCATAACACCCTTCCAGCCTAAAAACCCTCCAACCATCGCCATCATTTTTATATCTCCGCCGCCCATAGCTTCTTTTTTAAAGACCGCCGTACCCAATACTCCTATAGCATAAAATAATCCTCCACCAAGTAAAATACCGGCAATTGAGGCATTGAATCCCAATGGGTCGTCAATAGAGAATGGGTCAGGAAGAATCGTAGAACCAAATATCAACGAAAGGACAATCCCGGGCAAAGTTATTACATTCGGGATTATCTGGTGTTCTAAATCAATGAAGGTAATTATTATCAAAGATGAAACAAAGATAAAATAAATTAATAAAACCCCGGAAAATTGGGGGCCAAATTCCCACAGAACAATTACATATAAAACAGCATTGAGAAACTCCACAAACGGATATTTAAACGATATCCTTTCCTTACAAAACCTGCATTTCCCTTTTAACAGGATGTAGCTTAATAAAGGGATATTGTCCCTCGGCTGAATATGATTATTACACAAAGGGCATCTCGATGAAGGAATTATAATTGATAAACCTCTGGGAATCCTGTATATACAAACATTCAGGAAAGACCCAATCACTGAGCCAAATAGAAAGGCTGCAACAAATAACATTGTACCTTGCATAATATTCAAAGGATTCAAGTGAAAATTATCATTTATCAATTAACATTTTAAATTGTTTTACTTTTTTAATTATTACAAAATGTTTTTAAAATATATTTGCAATGCTAATTGTTAATTTTGTCCAGCCTCGGGTCGATACGACTCCCGATGCGGGTCTACACTGAGGGTCGCTTCGACTTCGCGTAGACTCGCTTCGAGCGGATTCGCAGAGGCGGACAATTTGCAATAAAAAAATATTCATTCTGAAGGTTTACTAAAAGCATGTGTTCTGCTTTTATAATCTTCTATCTGCTCTTTGAGTTTTTTTACCTCGTTTACCGTCTGAAGAATAATAAAATCCTTCATTACTTCCTTTTCTCCCTTTTCCTTCAGCTCTAATACTCTCTTCCCAACTTCACAATAGAGTTCATCAAGTTTGGTTTCCAGTTTGTTGCTTTCATAAAGCAGTCTTGCTATAGACGTCTCAACCTTTGTTCTCTCAGCAAGAAAGGTTGCAACCCATTTAATATTTTTAAGTCCGTCATTAAAATTTTTTCTTATTTTGTCTAACATAACTCCTCCACAGGGATAATATTCATTATCCCTGACAGCCTTCTTTATTAGGCTGTCTTTAGCTCTTTATTAATTCTAATCCCTCCTGCCACTTACTGTATAGAGCATTTTTTAGCATTGGATATTTTTTAAAAAATGGGTCTGAATCAACTAATGTAAAAGCCTCTTCTTTTGCTGTCTCAAGAATCCCGATATCCCTTACTATATTAGCAATTTTCAAATCCGGAATGCCTGACTGCCTGGTCCCAAAAAATTCGCCCGGACCCCTTATAGCAAGATCTTCTTCCGCTATTTTAAATCCATCACCTGTAGACTCCATTACTTTAAGTCTTCTTTTGGCGTCCTCACTAAAAGGCGGGTACGCCATAAGCAGACAATAAGATTCATACTTGCCCCTGCCAATCCGTCCCCTTAACTGGTGAAGCTGCGCCAGACCAAACCTTTCAGCATGCACTATAAGCATAAGTCCGGCATTGGGCACATCCATGCCAACTTCTATGACCGTTGTAGCTACAAGCATATCAATATCACCTGACTTAAAAGAGGTCATAATAGCTTCTCTTTCTTCCTGTCGTATTTTCCCGTGCACAAGTCCTATGTTTCTTTCCGGAAAAATTTTCTTGAATGCCTCAGCCCCTTCAACAGCATTTTTAAGATCAAGTTTTTCCGACCCTTCAATAAGGGGATACACAATATAAATCTGTCTGCCTTTAGAAAGCTCTCTATTCACCAAAGAGTACACACTATTTTTCTGTGCCGGGAAAAAGATCTTTGTTATAACTGGTTTTCTTCCTGAAGGCAACTCGTCTATAAGCGATATATCAAGATCTCCATATAGCGTCAGAGCCAATGTTCGCGGTATGGGTGTTGCGGTCATAATAAGTATATCGGGATTAAAACCTTTTCTGCGCAGATTTGCCCTTTGAACAACACCAAACTTGTGCTGTTCATCAATTACAGCAAAACCAAGATTCTTAAACCTTACCTGCTCCTGAATAAGGGAATGTGTTCCGAGAATAACCTGTACGTTACCGAAGGAAATTTCATCAAGGGATTTTGTCCTGCTGCTTGAGGTCAGCAGCGCTATCTTTAAACCAAGACCTTCAACCATTTTATGTATATTTATGTAGTGCTGTTCTGCAAGAATTTCGGTCGGCACCATGAGGCAGGCCTGATAACCATTATCAACTGCAATAAGCATGGACATAAGAGCGATTACAGTCTTTCCACAACCAACATCACCGTGAAGGAGCCTATTCATGGGTAAGTCCATTTTCATATCCGCTTTGATTTGTTCAAAAACCCTTTTCTGGGCATTTGTAAGCTCAAAGGAAAGGGTTTTAAGGAATTTATCAACGAGGGCAACCTCGTTTTTAAAACTTATTCCTTTTTCTGAAACCTTTTTCTTTTTCATCAGTGCAAGCCCCAGTTCAAGGAGGAAAAACTCATCAAATACCAAACGCCTGTGTCCTGGACTCAGTCCTTTATTCAGGGCATCTACATCATGGAACTCTTCAGCAAAATGGGTTTCTCTAATTGACCACTGTAAAGGCCTTAAGCCATTTCTTTTAAGTATCTCCTCCGGCATATAGTCCGTTATTGAAGAAGAATATGTATCTAAGGTATTGAACATTAAGACCCTGAGCTGTTTTGGAGTAAGACCTTCAGTGGCTTTATACACGGGTACAATTCTGGAGGTGTGTATGAATTTATCCTCGCCGTCGAGATGTTCAAAATCAGGGTTTTCCATCTCAGCTCCGGAAGATAAACTCACAGTATTAAAACCAGCGCCTAAAGACGGACTTCCTTTCACTACTCCGCTTAAAATAACTTTTTGTCCCTTCTTGAAATATTTCCCCATATAGGGCTGGTTAAACCACTTGCATTTTAAAGAGCCTGTATCATCAGTGATTACAAGCTCAAAAATCTTAATGCCTTTTCTGGGGGTAGTAATAATCTTTGATGAGATTACGTTACCGATAGTTGTCTCAAGATTTCCATAGGTGAGCTCAGAGATTTTTTTAAAATTTTTTCTGTCTTCGTAGCGCCACGGGAAATAATAGAGGATATCTTCAAGGATTTTAATTCCGAGGCGTTCAAGAAGCTGGGCCCTTCTGGGCCCCACTCCTTTTACATATTGCACAGACGTATCTTTTAATATCCGGGGGTTAACCTTTGAAGTCTTAACATAATTGACATCTTCAGGTTTGTTCATTTTTTTTGGGGCTAATCCCCGCTGTCTTCTTGCACCTTGTCCTTGGATTCTTCTTCTATGCCGACAAGGGGCGATTCTCCTGCCTTCATCTTGCCATATTCTGATTCGCTGATTATATCAATATCCCAGCCTGTGAGCTTCATTGCTAATCTCACATTCTGTCCCTTCTTACCAATAGCTATTGAAAGCTGCTGGTCGTTAACTACAACCATTGCAGTCTTGTCTTCCTCATTTATCCCAATCTTCTCAACAGGTGCAGGGCTAAGCGCTTTAGCTATAAGTATTCGAGGGTCATCTGTCCACGGTATTATATCAATTCTCTCCCCTTTCAACTCTCTCACTATAGACTGCACGCGCGTACCTTTCATACCCACACAGGCACCAACAGGGTCAACAGTTGAATTCTTCGAGTAGACAATTAACTTTGTTCTATCACCGGCTTCTCTGACAATATCCTTTATAACAACAAGCCCTTCATAAATCTCAGGGATTTCCATTTTAAAAAGTTCTACCACAAAGTTCGGATGAGCCCTGGAAAGAAGTATTAGCGGACCTTTAGATGTAAGTTTTACGTCCTCTATATACACTCTTATTGTTTCGCCTCTTCTAAGTGTTTCGCTAGCAAGCGACTCTTTCTGGGGAAGAGTTGCTTCTGCCCTTCCAATAGCTACAAAATAACTACCTCTTTCTCTGCGGATTACAATACCACTTACAATCTGCCCTATCTTTTCTTTATATTCTTCAAAGATAACCTCTCTCTCAGCCTCTCTTACTTTCTGGAAAAGTACCTGTTTAGCTGTCTGGGCCGCAATCCTTCCGAAATCAACAAGGTTTATCGGGGCTTCAATCTCACCTCCTACGCGCTTGGACGAATCCAGTTTCTTCGCATCGCTAAGAGATATTTCTTCCTTAGAGTCTGCCACTACTTTTACTATTTTCTTGAATTCAGTTAGGGAGATTTTGCCCGACATGGGGTCAATTTTAATACTTATATTTGCCGTAATGCCGTACTTCTTCCTTGCCGCAGATAAAAGCGCGGATTCCAGCGTACCGAAAATAGCCTCTTTCGGAATCCCCCTTTCTCTGCTCATTTGTTCGATAATATTAATCAGCTCGCGGTTCATAATTAAAATTTCACCTCCAGCCGCGCCCGTGAAATATCTTTATACGGTATGGTCACTTTTCTGCCTTTAGGTAAAAGCATTACTACCTCAACATCTCCGGCCTCAACTATCTCTCCAATAAAAAATGTCTGATTCTCAATTGGCATTGATGTGACAATTCTAGCTGTCCTTCCAGCAAACCTTTTAAAATCTGTCGGGTTTTTAAGCGGCCTGTCAAGACCCGGGGACGAAACCTCCAGTACATAAGAATATGGGATAAGGTCATCTACATCAAGCACGGCCGCTATTTCACGGCTAACCCTTTCACAATCGTCAAGTGTCACACCTCTCTCTTTTTCAATAAACACCCTCAAAAGGTACTTCCTCCCCATTCTTGCAAGTTTAACACTCTCAATGTCCATCCCAACAGCCTTTATTACAGGCCCTATAAGCCCTCTAACCCTTTCTTCCAGCTCCTTTACATTCATCTCACAAAACAAAAGAGTGGGTACGCCCACTCTTTAGCAAATACTCTAAACTGATTCTAACAACAGCAATTAAAAATGTAGCATATTTTCAGCAAAAACGCAAGGAATGATTCCCCGTCCAGTTCATGTTTTTAGCCCGACTCTTCAGGGATTGGCGCTGGTTCATCCGGAATTGGAGTTGGCCCTTGCGGCGCTGGTTTTTCGGCCGGTGCCGGAGTCTCAGACTTTTCACACCCTGTTACTAAAGTAATCCCAATAATGAATATCAGCGATAACATTAATACAATTATTTTTTTCATATAAAATCACCCCCTTTTTTCACCTCACCCATTATTATCGCACTAATTTTTTAGTTGTCAAGCTCTTTAGCCCGTTGAAAGAAGCATCAGCGGTTTTAATCAGAAGTTGTTACAGTTTCCTAACAAGCTCTTATTTTTTTGCAATAATCTGTTTTTTGTGTATATAATAATAAAACTAATAAAATGGATGAAACCAAATATTGTCTTTGTTGTGGGGACGAAGTTCGCTTTAACCGTATAGAGCGTAATGAGCGCATTGAGATGACATGCGTGTACTGCGGTTTTCTCCTGTCTTTTGAAGATGAGTCCCTGCTGACTATGCAAGACCCTACCTCTACAACCTGGTCTGACAGACTGCAGCGTATACTTGTAGCAGATGATTCAAAATTCACAAGGAAGATAATCCGGGATTTGTTAGTTGAAAGAAATATCGCCAATGAGGTTATGACTTTTGAAAATGGGCTTGAGTTAACAGCAGCCTTTGCAAAATTAGTGACAGAAAAAAAACCGGTTGATGTTGCTATCATAGATATTAACATGCCTGTTATGGACGGTCTTACTGCTGCAAAAACTATCAGAAGCATTGAATCGCAAAATAACCTTCCACATATTCCAATAGCCTTTTTCTCAGTGATTAAGGCTGATGACAATCTAAGAAATCAAATGAATATGATGGCGCCGGCAAATTACGTAAATAAAGGGTCAGATCCTGATCCGGACAAACTCGCCGAGAGAGTAGAACAACTTCTCTCGTATTTTATGCAACTCAAAAAGTAACCTCTGATTAAAGTTATTCGTTTTATTTGTAATAACTAAACTTGTAACTGTCTTTAATCCATCAAGCAAATTTATAACACTATAAATTTAACTTTAGAATCAACATTTTTTATTGATTTTCTACTATTAAGTTAATTAAGATATACTCCAGCGTTGCAATTTAAACCAGCACCGATGCAAGATGAAACAATTGTATAATTATTAGCGTACGGCATCCTTAATTTTGATAATAACGACAATCGCTGCCGTTAGAATTTAGATTCCAGAAAAACTTTCTCTAACGGTGCAATCCACAATAAAAGGAAGGATAAATAATGCTCTCAGGAACGTTCAAAGCTTCAAATGGTCTTATAATAACAATAATCTTTTTAACTTTAATTTTAGCAGCTACTGTTGTATTTGCGTCTACAGAAACCGCAGTACCTCCAGCCCCAGATTCACAACATTCATGGTGGTTCTGGCCTCTTGTCCTGTTTATCCTTTCATTTGTTCTCGGTATTTTTGCCGTGCTTGCCGGAGTAGGCGGTGGAGTTCTTTATGTGCCAATTGTAAGTGGATTTTTACCCTTTCATCTTGACTTTGTAAGAGGCGCTGGATTGATAGTTGCCCTTGCAGGTGCACTGGCTGCAGGACCCGGACTACTTAGAAGGGGCATGGCAGACCTGAGGTTAGCTATTCCTTTGGCTTTGGTTGCCTCAACATGTGCAATCTTCGGCGCTATGATTGGTCTTGCTCTGCCTACCAATATTATTCAGACCCTGCTGGGTGCAACCATCCTCGGGATTGTTGTGATAATGATTAAAGCAAAAAAATCTGAATTCCCCAGTGTTTCAAAACCAGATGCTTTATCTCAATCTTTAAGAATAATGGGTGTATATCATGAACCGACAACAGGAAAAGACGTCAGCTGGCAGGTTCACAGAACTCCACTTAGTCTCGTGTTATTTGTTGTTATAGGAGTAATGGCAGGTATGTTCGGTCTTGGAGCAGGATGGGCAAATGTCCCTGTATTAAACCTTATAATGGGAGCGCCTATAAAAATCTCGGTTGCAACCAGTAAATTCCTGCTCTCAATAACAGATACATCTGCCGCCTGGATTTACTTAAATAACGGTGCAGTTCTTCCGCTAATGGTAGTACCTTCCGTAATAGGGATTATGCTCGGTTCATTTATTGGAGTTAAGGTTCTTGCGGTAACCAAACCTAAAGTAATCAGGATTCTGGTAATCGTTGTTCTGGGTGTTGCCGGTTTAAAAGCTCTCCAAAAAGGGCTCTGGCCTGACCTAATATAAAATTATGTTTTAGGAGGGGAAATGGTTTCAAAAGCTTCAGAAGAACAAGTTCTTTATGCAAATATCCTGAATAAGGGGATGTTAGTAGGTCTGTTAGGACTTATTGTTACGTTTGTACTCTATGTAACTGGAATTCTATCACCCAAGATACCTTTAGAAAAAATTCAGCATTACTGGCAAATGTCAGTAAAAGATTATCTTCATGAAAGCGGCATACATGCAGGATGGGCCTGGCTGGGAAACCTGGGATATGGCGACATGCTTAATTTTGTTCCGATTGCATTTCTTTCCGGGTTAACTATTTTCTGTTATCTGGCTATTGTACCAGGACTGATGCGTAAAAAAGATAAAGCATATGTAATCCTTGTACTCATAGAGGTAGTTGTTCTAAGTGTTGCAGCATCAGGGATTTTAGGTACAGGAGGACATTGATATGTTGTATGAAAAAATAATGGTTTCAACAGACGGCTCTAAGTATAGCGAGGGAGCCATAAGAGAAGCAATTAATATGGCGAAATCCTGTGACAGCCGGCTTTTTCTTATGTCAGTTATAGAGATTAATGCGGAATTTATAGCTTTGGCACCCGAAGCTCTGGAAAAAATTGAATCAAAGACAAAAAAATATCTTGAAGAAATAAGGAACAGGGCAGCAAAAGAAAATGTAAAATGCGAAATCATTATAAGAGAAGGCGAAGGCCCATACAGTTTTATCATGGAAGAGGCCAAGAAAAAAAATGCTGAGTTGATTGTCATGGGAAGGCGTGGCAGAACAGGTCTTGTAAAGGTGCTTATGGGCAGTTCTACAGCCAGAGTCATCGGTCATATAGACCCTCCCAGTAAAATACTTGTTGTCCCCAAAGATACGGTTATCAAGTGGGAAAATATTGTTGTTGCCACAGATGGTTCAAAATACAGCAAGGCTGCAGCAAAAGAAGCTATAAGTGTGGCAAAACGCTACCGTGGTACCAGCACCCTCAATGTAATAGCAGTAACTCGAAAAGGCGCAACAAAAGAGAGAATTCAGGAATCTGAAAAAGCCCTCGAAGAGATTAAACTGAATGCTGAAAAAGAAAACATCAAGGTAAACACCTTATACGTAAAAGATCAGACTCATGAATCTATTGCAGATACTATAGTAAAGCACGCAAAAGACAAAAATGCAGACATTATTGTCATGGGTACTTATGGCAGAAAAGGAATACAGAAATTACTTATGGGGAGTGTAACAGCAGGGGTCATCGGTCAGACTTCTTCCGCAGTACTGGTAGTTAAAGGCTAGAACTCTTTTTTAACCTTCCAGACCGTAACGTTTAAGTTTTCTCCATAGTGACACACGGTCTATGCCAAGAGTCTGGGCTGCGAGTGTCTTATTACCGCCTACTTCTCTTAACACCCATTTTATATACTCCTGTTCCTGGTCCTCAAGGGTCGGAATCCCGCCTTCTTTGCGCCTGAACGTGCGAATACTCAATTCCCTCAGGTCCTCGGGTAATAGAGACGGTTCAATAACATTGCCGCTTGCAAGGGCAACTCCTCGCTCAATGATGTTTTCCAGTTCCCTTATGTTCCCGGGAAAATCATAGTTCATTAGGATTGATAACACTTCAGGGGCAATTTCAGTTACATCTTTCTTCATCAAGGTCGAAAATTTCTTCAGGAAGTAATAGCTCAGTAGCGGTATGTCGTCCCTGCGCTCAGAAAGAGGGGGCAGCATAAATGAAACTACATTTAACCTGAAGAACAGGTCTTCCCTGAACTGACCTGCTTTAATTGCGTCCTTGATGACCCTGTTCGTCGCCGCAATAAATCTTACATCCACTCCAAGAGGCTTTGTGCTGCCCAAACGCAATATTTCCTTCTCTTGAATAGCTCTTAGCAGCTTTACCTGCATCGACGCAGGCATTTCTATAATTTCATCAAGGAACAGGGTGCCGCCCGATGCCATCTCAACCAGGCCCTTCTTTATTGCTGACGCGCCCGTAAACGCACCCTTCACATGTCCGAAGAGTTCATTGGAAAGAAGCTCCTCGGTAAATGCGCCGCAATTAATAGCAAAGAACTGACCTTCTGCTCTTTTGCTATTGCTGTGAATGTATTTAGCAAAGACCTCCTTACCCGTTCCACTTTCCCCGCTGACAATAATATTGCAGTTGGTCGGCCCTATCTGTCTTGCAGTTTCAAGAAGCTTCTGCATCTTCATATCCTCGGTTATAATCTTGATCTTGCCCTCAAACCTCTCGATCTGTTCCCTTAAATGGGCGTTTTCTCTCTTCAGCATAACCTTCTCAATTGCTTCCCTGACAGTTTGTCTTACCTCACCAAGCTTGATGGGCTTCGCTATATAATGATAGGCACCTTTTTTCATGGTCTCAACTGCAGAGGGCAATGAGGCGTAAGCAGTAATAAGAATCACTTCTGAATCAGGGTAAAGTTGACGGGACCTTTCGAGTATCTGCATGCCGTCAACTTTTTCCATTCGCAGATCTGTTAACACCACATCGAACTCCTGCCCCTCTATGAGTTTTAAAGCATTAGGGCCGCTATGTGTACCGGCAACCTCATACCCCTCTTTTTTCATAGCATGCACTAAATTTTTAAGAGCAATCTTCTCATCATCCACGATCAACAATTTACCTTTATTATTCATCTTTTAAATTCCAATGCTTCTGCCACAGACTTTTTCTCCTCGGCGAATCCGCAGGGGCGGACACTGACTATATAAATTACGAATTCAAGAATTTAGGGATTTAGAAATTATCCCCTCTATCTTTCAATTCCTCAATTCTTAATTCCTTAATTCCTTTAACCGTATATCAATTTACCATCAATTATTGCAAAATGCAACCTTTAATGTTTTCATGCAACAATCATTAAAAATCTTTTATTTTCAATAAGTTCGTTTAAATAAATCTATTGTGGTTGCATAATGCAATATTTCAAGCCTGATACCCAAAAAATAATATAGACTGTAAATTCCTTATTTTTCAGGCTGTTACAGGATTTTTTTATATCAGGCATCAATCTTGATACATATAAAGCATGATAACGGAGGACAGAACAAATAAATATAATAAAAAAACAAAGGGGGAGACAATGAAAAATTTAATGAAAAAATTGGAAAACATTTATGCAGCAGTAGCCTTCGCAGAGGCAGGCGAGCACGAGACAGCAAAGAACCTTATCAGAGAGGAAAAAAGAATTCAGAAGAGAGACCGTATTACTCCAAGACCTCGCAAGCAGTTGAGAGCCCCTGGAATAGACAGGTAAAAACTTAAAGTCCCTGTGGGGCCACGCTTAATAATTGAAAATAGTTAAGCCCCATTTACTTTATTAAGAGATTTATAAAATTCTTTATATTTTAAAGTTGGTTTTATAATTGCCATTCCTACAGTTATTCTATAACTATTAGGCACTCGTAAAAACCATTTTATTTTACAATTTAGAAATAGGGTTTCGCCTGAAGGAATTTCAAAACTCAACTTAATTGGTTTTTTAGTATTAAAGTATTCCACAGTCGATTTTAAATAAATTGTCCTAATGGATAACCCTTCTTGTGAAACATTCCATATATATCCCTGATAATTATTACTATCCAAAGTAATGGTAGCTTCTAAATCAACAAGTATTCTTTTGGCTCGCTTTTTCTCCATTAATAAATTATTAAATCAATCCGACCTGATTATAATATATACACCGCACTTGTTTATTGTGTCCTGTATTTCCATAATGCCGAATAAATGTATATCAGGATTATATGGCAAAATAAACACATAATCCAGTAAATAATGTACGGTTAATTTTGGAATAAAATATACAAAATTTTGATGAAAATTTTATGGGAAGCCAGCAGAAAAGTACCAAGAAGGATAATTATTTGACCAAGACCCTGTCGACAACTTCATCGATAGTGTCAACATGAACAACTTCCAATCCCTTTTTAACATCATCAGGAAGATTTTCCACATCTACTCTATTTTTGAGCGGCAGGACAATGATTTTTACTCCTGCCTGGCGAGCAGCTAACAGCTTTTCCTTTATTCCGCCGACCGGGAGGATTCTGCCGGTTAAAGTCAATTCTCCTGTTATAGCCACATCCCTTCTGGCGGGGTGAGCTGTCAAAAGTGAAATCAGGGCAATTGCAATAGTTGCACCAGCAGAGGGCCCGTCTTTTGGAATAGCTCCGGCAGGAACATGAACATGAATGTCCTGTTTTTCGAAGAAATCATACGGAATATTTAGAGAGCCTGCATTGCTCCTTATATAGCTTAGTGCCGCCTGTGCAGATTCCCGCATCACATCCCCCAAAGAGCCTGTCAGGATAAGCTCTCCGCTTCCCTTCATTCTGGCTGCCTCTACAAAGATAATTGCCCCGCCCACTTCTGTCCAGACAAGACCTGTTGTAACGCCTACACGGTTCTCTTCATCCGCGACCTCAAAGTAGTATTTTCTCGGTCCGAGATATTTTTCAACAAGCTCAGGCGTCACTATTATTTTTTGAAGCGCATTCTTTTGATAAACAAAACCCGTAGCTATCTTTCGGCAGACAGTGGCAATCTGTCTTTCCAGGTTTCTTATACCTGCCTCCCTTGTATGTTCGTGAATGATTTTTGTTACAGCATCAACAGTAAACTCAGGGGGATTGTCTGATAAGCCTTTTTCGTGAATCTGCTTGGGGACCAGATACCGCAGTGCAATCTCTTTTTTTTCATCCTCTGTATATCCTGAGAACTCGATAACTTCCATGCGGTCTCTCAGGGTATCCTGCATATTGTCAGCAATATTAGCAGTTACAATAAATATCACACCTGAGAGATCAAAAGGTACATCGAGATAGTGGTCAATGAAGTTATTATTCTGCTCAGGATCAAGCGCCTCCAATAAGGCCGATGATGGATCACCTTTAAAATCCTGTCCTATTTTGTCTATCTCATCTAACATAAGTACAGGATTAGAAACGTCTGTCCGGTGTATTTCATCAATAATACGTCCCGGCAGAGCGCCGGCATATGTCCTTCTATGACCCATTATCTCAGCCTCATCCTTCATGCCTCCCACTGAAATCCTTGCAAATTTTCTCCCCAGGGCATCGGCAACTGCCTTGCCGATAGAGGTCTTCCCTGTGCCGGGAGGACCTGTAAAACAGAGAACAGAGCTTTTTGTAGAAATGGTTAATGACTTTTTTTCGAGTGCCTTCTGGACAGTCGCTCTCACCTCTTCAAACTTAAAAGGCTTTTTAAGATAATGGAACGCCCCCTTCTTTATAGCCTTTATGGCAGAATTAACCGATGCATAGCCTGTGATCATAATAGCCTGAATGTCCGCATTTTTGTTTTTTGCCTTTTCAATGACATCAATTCCATCAATGTCTTGCATCTTCAGGTCGGTCATGACGAGATCAAATTCAAAGGCATCTAATTTATTGAAAGCCTCTGCACCGCTTAATGCAGTAGTTACTGAATAGCCTTCTTTCCGCAGAAAACGATCCAGGTTTTTTACAACAATCTTCTCATCATCTACCACTAAAATTCTTGGTTTTTTGTTCCTTACCAATATCTTTACAGACAAATGCTCAAGAATCCTTTCCTTGATCTCACTCAAACCAAAATGTCTCTCATTTAGAATATTTTCCGCCCTCTCCAGGTCAAGATTGTCCTCTGTCTTTTTATCCCATGGAAGACCGATAAGATAGTCAATATAAGTAAGCACTATCGTATATTCAGCAGTACTCGGACTTATTTTGGATAACATCTCCAGTTCTTTGTTGGCGAGCTGCTGGACATTGGAAGGCATATTGGCTGAAGCAATCGTCTGCCTCAACTCCTCAACTGTCTCAGCCTGGAGTTTTTCCTCTGATTTCTTAAATATACTCATTTTTTAAGCACAGATATATCAGCGATCATCTGCGACTTTCTTTCTGCGATAATCCCTGCCTGCCGGCAGGCAGGCTCGCTATTGCATTTAATCTGCGGTCATCTGTGATTCTTTCAACAGTATAACAATTATTCTTTGAGTAAGTAAATTTTTGAACACAGATGAGCACAGAGTGCATCTGTGAAAATCCGTGTTCTAACTAAAAATGTTGCAAACTGTAACCAGGACATCTATTCCCGCAACAGCTCTGCAACCCCTTAATTTTATTAATAGTTTTATTTCTATGGCTTCCCCGGTTGCAAAGTGCAACAAATATGACATCCTGGTTCTATTAACTATAAGCTTAAAATCTACTTGAAAATCAATAGGTTATCTTAAATCATCTCCTCTGGCATAAAAATTGATGTTAAATTAGGGTAATTAAGCAAAAATATTAACCATAATACATGGAGAGGATCATGAAAAATTTTTTAAAAAAATTAGAAGACATTTACTC
>VAPB011161490.1_pt1 | contig 17382 bp, 13 predicted proteins | sample 3395101 | NCBI WGS metagenome assembly VAPB01 (sample SAMN08290433, study PRJNA428436) | hydrothermal vent metagenome | isolation source: Deep-sea hydrothermal vent chimney | place: Indian Ocean: Southwest Indian Ridge | reverse complement strand
TGTTGCCAATGAATCAACTGATCAAAAGTTTGGAATTATCGACATGTTCATTGACCCAATTGTTTACCCGAACGTTGCATCACTGCTGTTCGATGAACACGAGGGCTCTGCACTTGTTGGTGCAATTGCTGGTCTTACAACCACAACTGACAAGATTGGTTTCGTTGGTGGTGTGGACATTCCGTTGATCCACAAGTTTGCAGCAGGCTATCTCTTCGGTGCTGGTTATGTCAATCCACAACTGAATGGCTCAGCTAACATCGCAGCTAACTTTTCGATGGGCTACACTAACGACTGGGTTGACACAACTACAGCTCAGAGTCTAGCTGACATTATGTATGATGCTGGTGCAGACATTATCTATGCTGCAGCAGGTGGTGCAGGTCTAGGAGTCATCGACAGTGTCAAGGACAAGAACGCCACTTCATCTATACCACTCTGGTTCATTGGTGTTGACAGTCCACAGATGTACTTGGGCACTGCAGATCCAGATACTCCCGTAGCCCCGACACTCACCCTTACATCAATGCTGAAGCGTGTAGACGTTGCAGCATACAATTTAATCGAGAGTTGGGTTATTGATGGAGTTTGGGCTACTGGTTTTGACCTCATATACTCATTCAACCTCGGAAACGGTGGTGTGGGATACGAGATCAACACTGCTCTGCTGACACTGCCTCCCGCAATCATTACAGAGGTTGAAGCCTTCAAGGCTGCAATTATGGCTGGAACGGTTGTAGTACCAGATGACTATTTCTGGACACCATAGTGCAAGTTAGAGGGGTTTTCCCCTCTTTCTCTTCTTTTTTTTATTTTGTTTTTCAAAGACCATAGTCTTAATTAGTACCGCATACTTGACCATGTGAAATGCAGAATCAAGGTGCGTTCTCGAATACTGGTTTTCAAAATAAGAGGTCATTACCATGAGTAGCGAGTATGCAGTAGAACTCGAAGGAATTTCTAAAACGTTCCCAGGTGGTGTTCAGGCGAACAAAGACATTACTCTTCGAATTCGAAGAGGTGAGGTGCTTGGACTTCTGGGAGAGAATGGTGCTGGTAAAAGTACGCTGATGAACCTGTTGTACGGGCTCCTAAAACCGGATGAAGGTAGAATCGTAATAAACGGAGAAGAGGTTGACCTGAAGTCGCCTCAAGATTCGATAGTACGAGGTGTTGGGATGGTGCATCAGCACTTCAAACTTATTCCAGTCCTAACCGTTACTGAGAATGTTGTTCTGGGCCTTGAACCAATCCTCAAGAAGATGGATGTGCGAAGGATGCCTGGAGGTTCAACACTTGGTTCAGTGCTTCCTATCGATTTTGGTTCTGCTGCAAAAAGAATCACCGAAATAGGGGAAGAGAATGGTCTACCAGTGGATCCCAATGCAAAGATTCAGGATTTATCAGTTGGACTGCAGCAAAGGGTAGAGATCATCAAGATGCTCTATCGCGAGGCTGACATTTTGATTCTGGACGAACCAACTTCAGTCTTGACTCCGCATGAGGTTGATGAGCTCTTTGTCACACTAAAAGAGTTTGTGAAGGCTGGAAAGACAATCATACTCATTACTCATAAGCTGCGAGAGTCAATGGCCTTATGCGATAGAATCTGTGTACTTCGTGATGGAGATCTTGTTGGTCTAGTTGATCGAGATGATACTTCTCCGCAACAACTTGCTCAAATGATGGTCGGGCGACCTGTAGTCTTCACGACCGAAAAAGAACCAAAAGCTCCAGGTGATGTTGTCCTCTCGGTTGAAGATATTCATGTACGAGACAATAGAAATTTGGAGAAAGTGAGGGGAATCACTTTCGATGTAAGGGCGGGTGAAATTTTCGGAATTGCAGGTGTGCAAGGTAATGGTCAAACTGAGCTCGTAGAGGCACTAGCTGGACTTCGTAAGACTGTCTCTGGAAAGGTCATGGTTAGTGGTAAGGACATTACTGGAAAGAAACCACGTTTCGTAAGAGAAGCGGGTGTCAGTCATATTCCAGAAGACCGACACAAAAGAGGAATAATATTAGATTTCACTATTGAAGAAAATATCGCCCTTGGGAGCCATTATCGAAAACCTTTCGCAGGAGGTCCAAGAGCTTTATTATTAGAATTAGAGAATATACGAGATGCGACCCTGGGTCTTGTAGATGACTATTCAATAAAACTGTCGAGTGTTGATGCCCTCGCATCCACTTTGTCAGGCGGGAACATACAGAAAGTTGTGGTGGCTCGAGAACTAGCAACAGAACCTAAACTAGTCATTGCTGCCCAACCCACTCGAGGATTAGATGTTGGTGCAACTGAATACATTCACAATGTGCTGATTGCACTAAGGGACGCTGGAGTTGCCGTCTTATTGGTTTCTGCTGAGCTTGACGAAATTATGAACCTTGCAGATCGCATAGGGGTAATATATGATGGACGGATTGTAGCTGTCAAAGATCCTGGCGAAGCGACCCAGACTGAACTTGGTCTGCTGATGGCTGGACATGCTGATGAAACTTCTGAAGAGGAGGTTGTGGCATAATGAGCGACCCAATTCAAGATCAGGTTGAGGAATCAACTGAAAAATCGAAAATAGAGGATTTGTTTGGTGGAATAGTTACAAAGATCACGAGTAAAGAATTCAAGAATCAAATCTTTTGGGCATTAGGTTCAGTGCTGCTAGCATTGGTTGTGGCTGCAATCATCATGCTGATGGGTGGATATGATCCCGGTAGGGCATTTCTATATCTCGCTGTTGGAGCAATCAGCCGGTTTGACCAAGTCCTCTGGTATGCTTCACCAATTATAATCGCAGGTCTATCAGTTGCTCTTGCATTCAGAAGCGGCCTATTCAATATAGGTGCGGAAGGACAATTGTATATGGGAGCAATGGCATCAGCATATATTGCCTACAACTTCTCATTTCCAATCTTATTACATCCCATACTAAGTCTTGCAGTTGGAGTTCTTGCAGGTGCGGCTTGGGGATTAATACCTGGCCTATTGAAGGCATATAGAGGGGCTCATGAAGTAGTCACCACGATGATGCTAAGCTATACTGCAATCCTATTTACGAGTTGGTTAGTTGGACCCAATGGACCTTTCTGGGATGGAAGCATGGTACCTCAAACCCCCCAATTCTATGACACAGCAATAATTCCTCTCATCGTTGGTAATTATCTTCACTATGGATTCGTCATCGCCATCCTAGCTGTATTCGCAGTTGATTATTTCATCAATAGAACAGTGCTTGGTTATGAGCTGAGGGCAGTTGGACACAATATCGATGCGGCTGAATATTCAGGGATTAACAGCAAGAGGACAGTAGCTGCCACTTTAGCCATCAGCGGAGGACTTGCTGGACTCGCAGGATCAACAGAGATTTTGGGGACCTATGACCGCTTCATTGCAGGCTGGAGTTTTGGAATAGGTTGGGACGGGATCACGGTAGCGGTCCTAGGACACAGCAACCCATGGGGTGTACTTGCAGGAGGTATATTCTTTGGAGCTTTGAGAGCTGGTGGAAACCTGATGCAAACAATCGCACGCGTCCCAACAGAAATGGTGAGTGTGATTCAGGGCTTGATTGTGCTCTTTATTGCTGCACCAAGGATAATTCAGTGGTTGAAAGATCATACTGAGACCATTAAAGAAGAAGCCGCAGAAAAACCATTGAAAGTAGCACCACAGTTGTTGGTTGCTTTCTTCGGCTTAGCAACAGTATTCATAGGTCTCGGTTCAGCTCGACATGCACTACTCAGTGGTGCAATCTCTCCAATGGTCTCAATCTCAGCTCTGATTCTGATGATAGTGGCAGTCCTAGGAGCGCTATTGTTTATTGCAGAATATTCGAAAGATCCGCGTGGTTCCACGCTCCTTCTAGTACTAGCTGTGGGATGGTTAGAGGCAGGTATTGTATACACGGTAGGATCTGGAATTATAGATACTACATCATTCTTCATGGCGAGTATAGCGTTTGTCTTCTGGCTTATGATGCAAGTAATTGCCAGGGGTTCAACAAAGGAGGATGATGCCCAATGAATTGGCGATCTCACTTTCGAAAACTAACAGTGCTATCTATAATCGTGGTTGGAGTCTTTGCGATTCTAACATTTCCTGAGCAACAACAAAATATTGCTGGATGGCTTGTTTCGATTACTATGCAGATGGGAACGCCTCTTGTACTGACTGGTCTCGGTGGGATGTTCAGTGAGCGTGGAGGTGTTGTGAACATCGGTTTGGAAGGTATGATGCTCATGGGTGCCTACACTGGTGCAGCGGTGACTTGGTACATAGGTGATCCATTAATTGGTGTCATTTCAGCGTGCGCTGCTGGAGGACTTCTTGCTGCTGTGCACGGAGTCATCTGTGTAAAGTACAAAGGAGATCACATTGTCAGTGGAACTGGTGTGATTCTCTTCGGGGCTGGTTTCACAACAGTAATGCTCGAACTAACGTGGGGTACAAAGGGCCATGGTGAATTAGTAACGAACACAATTCCAGATATTGTGATACACGAAATTGTAGATGTTCCATTCTGGGGACCTGCATTCAGTGTGATTTCACCTATTGTAATCCTCATGTTTGTGATAACTGCAGTCAGCTGGTTCGTACTATATCGTACACCCTTCGGTCTTCGTCTTCGAGCTGCAGGAGAGGATCCCAGTACTCTAGACTCTGCAGGTGCCAGTGTGGAGTGGACCCGTATTATAGGTGTAATCATTAGCGGGGCTCTAGCGGGTCTTGGTGGTGCATACTTGTCAATCGGGTTTGGTTCCGCATTTGCAAAGGGTATGACATCTGGTAGAGGTTTCATTTCACTTGCGGCGTTGATATTCGGCAACTGGACACCAGTGGGAGTTCTAGGAGCAGGACTGTTCTTCGGTTTCCTAGATGGACTCAACTTCTTCATTCAGATATACTTCCCAGTACTTCTCCCATTCGCGAACTACATTGCGATGCTACCATTCGTGTTGGTCGTTGTAGCTCTCGGACTGATCAGAAAATCTGTTCCACCAAAGGATATAGGAAACCCATACGTGAAAGAGAAGAGTGGATGACGTCAAAGCAAAGGTGTTGAGGGGTCTCAGCTATCCTACAGTAGGCCCCTCTGATTACCTCAGTTGATAACACTAAATCTGATGAATCATGCTGTCTTCAAAATCTCTGATATGAAACGAATGAATCCGCAGGAAACATTGCTTCTAATTTCTCAGCCGATTCAGCTGAGCAGTCAATCTTCCCAAGACTTCGAAGTGCAATCGCTGGTGTCAATCCTCCAATGACTTCTGATAGACGAAGGGCATCGAGGGATAATTCTGGTTCTGTGGAGTTATCAAGGCGCTCGATTTCAAGAGACCCTTCATTCGGGGTTAGCTTGTATGTTCCCTGATTCCAAGGACACATCTTATCGTCTAATCTCAGAATCACTGATTCCGAGGCGTGAATGGGCACTGATATTGCTGCGCAGTATCTTTCAAAATCAACTACGCGCATCATCATCCCACTCCAGTCAACGGATTTCCATCCCTCCAAATCATCCATGTAATATCTGATTGGAACTTGAGGATCACAATACCATCTTACTGTTGTTGCATTCATCGCGTAGTGTCCGACAAGCTCAACTATAGAGGGAAGCACATCAAGTGTCGTGTAGGATGTTGCATAAACTCCTAATTCCAATCTGTGTTCCTTTACTTTGTTGAAATAGAACTTGACAATACCAACGGGTTCAGAATCTCTCTCAAAGAGATGAAAGTGGTTCTCCTTAATCATTCGTTCAAGTGTTGAGAGAGTATGGAAATTTCTAGAGCCAAACCGACTCATCGAATTCTCCAATTTTTGAGCAATCTTCGCCTCAGATGGGTCTGATAATTCTCGATTAGTAATTGATTCATCACCTTTCACCAGACGTAACAATGTACGGGGAAATTCATGTCTGACTCTATGCTCAGCCAAGGAATATCCGAACATCTCATAATAGGTTTTGTAGAAAGGAGCCAATATTGATAGAGAGATATCCTTCTCTCTCATGCCCTTGAAAGACTCTACGAATAGCTTTCTGATCAATCCCTTTCTCCTATGTTGAGGCAAGGTAGCTACTCCCCAAACCGCTGAGAAGGGAACGGATTTCCCACGGATGATGTTCGCAGCATCCTCGAAGAAGGATACGTTTGCTACAACCTCTTTGCCTACAGTTGCTACATATGACCAATCTTTCTTTTCGGGTGAGTGCCAACCTTGGGCCCAATGTTCCTTCCTGACCTCTTCTAGATCCGTAGTTACTTCATGAGCTTTCCAGAGAAGTCTGATTGCGGAATCTCGATCTTCATCTTTTGCCTCTCTAATTTCGTACATTGCAGCCTGTTGATAATTTGAAACCTACTTCATTCTTTTCGTTCGAGTAGAAACTCAGAAATCGAAGATATCGTAGTTTTTTCTATCCGATTTATCACTGCAAAACCCAAGACCGATAGGAATCGTGACAGACTTGTCTCGACCCCATGGAATATTTAATGTGACTTTAACACGAACCTGATTTCTTATTATTGACCTGTTGAAAGTGGTCTGCATCGATTCATCTGTTTGAATTTGAGTTTCCATCCAAAGGTCCCTCCGAACATAGTCATCATCCAAGGACTGCTTTGCTAATTTCTTCCTTGAATTGCGTTTGTATCTTCCTGCATGAACGGTTTCGTTCGAATTCAATTCCACACGTACTTCTCGTATTTTCACGTCCTGAGCCACACGAAATCTTAGAGGTATTAGATCCCCTAAACAAAATACATCTTCTGAAAGTTCAACATCAAGTACAGGATATCCATCATCTTCTGCATAACCTCGTTTAGTCTGTGGGGAAGGTTTGTCAACCGTCTGTCTGAAATCTAGAATCAATTTTTCCTTTGGATCTCTTGCCCGAGAGATTTCAACAACAGCCTCTAGCGTGTACTCAATCCAGCCATTTCTCCCTGAATAGCTGCTTAGGAGGCCCTCAAGATCAGCAGGGAATTGGAATAGGAATGGTAAACGCTTCTCTCCTAAAGACATGACTCCAGCCTCTTCTAGATAACCGGTTTCATCGAAGTATACATGCTCATCAGTATGAACACTTGATGTCTTGCCGTGGCTGACAACTATTCGTGTATGCTCCCTACCCTTGAAGGTTATGCGAATTCCGTTGTGTTTGAAGTCGTCATCGCATTCTACTATGACATATCCTTCAACAGTATCTCCAGCCTTATACCAAGTCTTTGTAGTAATGATTTCCACGTTTCTCAATTAGAACTTCTCTCCATCTTACAATTATTATTTCATCTGTAGGCTTTTGACGTTTGCGAATTTTGAGCTTGCGAACATTCATTAGCAAGGTAAGATATCGGGTGGTTTCGTTTGGAGGTGGAGAAATGTCTGAAAAGAGACTAATCTTGCATCAAACCACGTACTTTGACGCTGAAAATGGAACTTTGGAAAATGGAAAGAGTATTGTCATCAAAGCTGGGAAGGTTGATTGGATCGGTGAGGATTCATCATTCGAGAAAGAAAAGGGAGATGAGATTCTTGAACTTGAAGGCAAGTATTTGCTTCCGGGTTTGATTGATTGCCATGTTCATTTGGAAATGCGATATGGGGATTTTATTAATCCCTACCAAGAATGGGCAACAACATCACCCTATTTCGCTGGATTTCAAGCTATGAAGAGTGCCGAAGATCACGTCAAATCTGGGTTTACCACAGTTAGGGACTGTGGGTCTGACTATTGGGGTCAATCATTGAACAGAGCAATTTCTTCTAGATTGTATAGAGGTCCTCGAGTATTAGCCTCACAATGGGTACTGCAACAAATAGGTAGTATCACTTACGATCTTCCTTCAGACCTAAATGTCGCATACCATTGGCTGAATTCTCAAAGAGTATTGGGTATCGCCTATCCAACTGGCGTAGATGAAATTGTTTTGGCTGTTAGAACGCGAAGAATGCAAGGATCAGATTTCATCAAAGTCATGAATACCGGTGCAATATACGCCATAGCAATGGGATCAGACATTGAGAATACATTCTTCACTGCTGAAGAGATGAGCACACTAGTTACTGAAGCCCACCGAAATGGAATGCATGTCGCCTGCCATTCTCACAATGATAAAGGAATCAATGAAGCATTGGATGCAGGAATTGATACGATTGAACATGCATCATACATCTCAGAAGAAACCTCTAAGAGGATGGCTAAGACTAACTCATTCCTTATACCTACGTATCTTGTTGATGATGCTAGACATAGCCCAGAGAAGATGAAGGAGAATCCTGGATTTATAGAACTGATGAACAAAGTTGTTAAAGTGAAATATGAGAATCATCGTATCGCATTCGAGTCGGGGGTCAAGTTTGCCCTGGGTTCTGACTCAGGTCCTGTAAATGCAGCTCATGGAACATCTGCAAAGGAATTGACTTACATGGTTCAGAATCTTGGAATGACTCCAATACAGGCACTCCAGTGTGCAACGATCCACGCAGCCAAGGCAATCAAGCTAGAAGATCAAATAGGTTTGATTGAGGTTGGAAAAGCTGCAGACATTGTGGTAGTCGGGAAGAATCCGTTTGACTTTCTCAGCAGTCTAGAAGATCTATTAAATATCGAGTATGTCGTGAAAGGTGGAGAGATAGTATCAAAGAAAGGAGTATTAACCTAAATAGTTGAATCTCACAAATCACATACTTTCGATGGTTTTAGATAGGAAGTTTCAGAGGAACTAGGACTATGGAAGAAGTAGAAATCCTCATTCGAAATGGAGTGATTCATGATGGTTCAGGGAATGAACCATATCAGAAAGACATCTCGATAAGAGATGGGAGAATCCTGAAAATCGATTCGAACCTCAAAGTGAAGGCGGACCTTTTGATCGATGCAAAGAGTTTCGTTGCTAGTCCGGGGTTCATAGACATTCACAGTCACTCAGACATGGCTCTCCCATTTAATAATCGACTTGAGTCAACGCTTAGGCAGGGAATTACAACCTCTGTGATTGGTAGTTGTGGATTCTCTTTGGCTCCAGTGAATGAAGACCGAATTGACATGATACGTAAGGAATTCGAAATGTTCACTCCTCCTGGTGGAAACATCGACATTACTTGGAGAACCTTTGAATCATATCTCAATCAACTTGAAGCGAATAAGATCTCATCAAATATTGTCCCCTTAGTTGGGTTCGGAGCTATTCGTATGGCGGGAGGTCCTGCTTATGAAAATAGACCACCAAGTCAAGCTGAACTTGACGAAATGAAAGCCCACGCAAATGAAGCAATGGAAGCTGGAGCATTTGGGATGAGTACGGGTCTCATTTATCCTCCACAGGTGTACGCATCAACTGAGGAGATTATAGAATTATCACGTGTTATTGCAGATCACGGTGGACTGTATTTCTCACACATTCGGGGTGAGGGAGAAACCGTAGTCAAGGCTATTCAGGAAGTTATCGACATTGTGGAGAAATCAGGATGTCTGGGGGGACAGATTGCTCATCACAAAGTTGCAGGAAAGCACTACTGGGGGACAAGCAAAGAGACTCTTCAACTCATTTCAGAAGCAAACGCTAGTGGTCTCAATATTACATGTGACCAGTATCCGTACAATAGGGGAAGCACTTCTCTAATCTCTCTACTTCCGCCATGGGTTCATGAGGGTGGTGTGGAAAAGCTCCTTGAACGATTAAGAGATCCCGAAACTCAACAAAGAATCAGGAAAGACATCGAGGAGACTCAGGATTGGGAAAACCTCAAGGAAGAGGCCGGTTGGGATCGTATCTTCATCGCATCGGTCAAGACTAAAAAATGGAAGGAAGTTGAAGGACTCAGTCTGAGGGAGATTACAAAACATCGTGGACATTCTGATGAATATTCGACTCTCTTCGAGATTCTATTAGATGAAAAAGCCGAGGTCACTATGACTATGGAAAGCATGGGTGACGAAGATATTGAGAGAATAATGAAAGGCAAGTACACTATGATTGGGACGGATGGAGCTGGTGTATCACCTTCAGGGATATTGAGTCAAGGAAAACCACACCCAAGACATTATGGAACATATCCAAGAATTCTTGGACGATATGTGAGAGAAAAGGGTCTCCTTACAATCGAAGAAGCTATTCACAAAATGACTGGTTTTCCAGCACAGAGACTAGGATTTCAAGATAGAGGTCTCATTAAGATAGGACACTGGGCAGATATCGTAGTGTTTGATCCAAAGACAATAATCGACAGAGCCACATTCATGAACCCGCATCAGTTCTCCTCAGGTATTCACAATGTCATAGTAAATGGAGTTTCAATAGTAGATGAAGAAGGGCAAAATGAGGAATTACCAGGCAAGGTGCTAAGACACAGAGTCGGTCTTGACTAATTTGAAACCCCCTCTGATTTTCTGCTGCAATCTCTCTTCTAGAAACTTCTTTGCAGATTCAACTGACGTAAATTCTCTTGATGCTCTCAATCCAGAAGTTCCAACTTTGCCAAAATGTAGAGTGACTGCTTTACCTTCTATCTCGCCTTTCCAGAACTTATGGTCATATTCATCTTTGAATTCGTAGCGGCCAGTGCTTTCCCTGTTATTTGATGACATTGTGTTAATCCTCAGACAGTTTTATGAATTCATGGAAAAGAGCTAGAAGGAGTAATCCAACTCCTTCCAGTCAGATTCACAGAGTTTCTTCAAACTGGTCGACAAACTCTTTGAATTGCTCAATGCCTTTTTCCCAAAATTCCTTTGTTGTGATATCAAAGCCAATTTCAGCAGCAAGTTCTCTGGGTGATTTGCTAGAACCAGCAGAAAGCAAAGCTTTGAACCTAGGTACGAATGCTTCGCCCTGTTCTTTGTACAATTTGTACATTGCAAAAACGAAGAGACCCGCATACACATAGGGATAGTTGTAGTATCGATAGTTAGCCATATAGAAGTGTAATTTGAATGTCCACCACCAACGCATGACAGGCAGCCACTCGACAGCATCACCGTACATATTGGTCCTTGCTCTCACCCAGAGATCTGAGATAGTATTTCCATCAAGGAATTTACCTTTCTGGATAGCTTCATACAGCATAGTTTCAAACCAGACACGGGTCGACACTTGGAAAGCACCACCAGTAAAACTGTCAAGCACTGAAGCAAGAATTACTTTCTTCTCTTCCTTGGAGTTAATCTGACCTAGTAGCTTTTCAGTAAGAAGGAGTTCTCCAAAGTTGGAACCTGTTTCTGCAATGCAGCTTCCTATCTCGTAGTTTGTGGGTTTCTGTGCTCTAGTACCAAGATAAGCATGTAAAGCATGGCCCAACTCATGGGCGCTGGTGTAGACATCACCTATAGTACCTGTGAAGCTTTGCAGCACATAGGCACTCTCTCCAGCATGCCAAGTTGCGCAAAACGCACCTGAACGTTTTCCTTCACGAACAGCGGCATCTATGTGGCGTCGCTCGTACATTTCATTCATCCATTCACCGCTTTCTTTGTCGAACTCAGTGTATGAGTCAACGTTGAGTTTTCTTGCCTCATCCCAGGTGTACTTCTTACTCTGTTCAGTTGGTATTGGTGCATCGATATCCCAGTTTCCTAAAGTTTCTAGTCCCAGCGCTTTTGCCTTGAGCTTTAGGTATTTGCGGAATTCTCCAACATTCTTCTCTATTGTATTCATGAGAGCTGTGATAGTTTCTTCATCTACGTCATTTGCAATCAAACTCTGAGTCATTGGAGATGGCCACTTTCGCAACTTCACCATTGTCAAGTGATCAGTAAATACTGACCGCAATGCTGAGGACCAAACAATATCATCCTTTGAGAGACCCTCAAAGACGATCTCATGTGCTCGCTTTCGAAGATCTCGATCAGGATGTTCATAGAGACCTACAATTTCACCATAAGGAAGGGTCTTCATCTCACCATCTATCTCGATTTCATAAGTCTGAGAAGATAACCAATCACCCTGAAGCATTGACCATGCACGAACACCATTCTGGTCTTTTGCTAGAGTTAGTTGTTCTTCAGCCTCAGTTAACATATGAGGAATTCGACGTTGGATTTTCTCGAGTGAGTGTTTGTATTCTCCAATAGCTGAATCATTCACTAGTTCAGGTTTTTCCGTTATTAACTGTCCAAGTTCTATATCCACAAAAGCAAAAGCTTGCATGAAGGCAGTTGCTGCATTTCTGAATACACCGAATAGATGTTTGTTTGCATCGCTATTCATATCTGCTGAATATGCAAGCCGTGCGTAGCTGAATGGACCCTCATACTCAAGTTGCAACCTGTCAAGCTCATTCAGCATTTCAAAAACCTGTTTAGCATTGAAGGAAATAATTTTGCCTCTGGTCTTCTCTCGGAAATCCTCCATCTCTTTGACCGCGGCTTTCATTCGTTCTTCGATGTATCCAGGATCATCGACCTTCACAAGCTGAGAGAGGTCCCAGCTCATTTTCTTTGTTTCAGTCATAGTAATCGTACCAAGAAAATCCCGTTCCAGCAACTTATGAGTGCTATGCCAACGTGCACTTGGGGTTCTTAGAGCAAGCGTTCAAACAGAAGGAGTTGAATCATGTGGTGTCGTTTCTTCAACCAATTCACTTCATTATATTGCTCTTGAAACTCTGGAGGGTGAATACACATGAGAGATTTCAAATTATTGCCTCTTGCATGATGAAAATGATGTGATAAATGTGAAAGAAAACCTTCAGAACTATTTGCATAGATTGTGAAACTCCATTCTGGTCCATACCATGTTTCATGTTTGAATCCCAACGAAAGACCTGCTCCATTCTTTCCAGTGCTATACCAAAACTCTGCCTTCTCTACGACAATATCCACATTTGCGCTGGTCAAGTCGAACACATCCTAATGATAGACCAGGCAGTTGTTTGGAACAAGTTCGGGATTAGTTTTTACAAAATCGACTATATTTTCTTTATCCAAACTCATAATTGTATCTGTTTCATGAGTCCATTTGAAATTACGACGATATGATTTCCAAAAAACACTGTATTGTCCAATGACTTTCATACCTACTGATTCAGCTAACTTTCTGGGAGCGGGATTTTCGGTTGCCGTTACGAGTCGCAGTCGTGATAGTTTGTGTTCATTTGATATTTCGACAAGATGCTTTGTCATCTTTGCAGCCAATCCCTTCTCACGAAATTTGGGATGAACTCTGAGACCCTCCATCCATCCAGTTCGTCCCTGATTCATTATCTTCAGGTTTGCAACTGAAACGACCTTTCCTTTTTCCTCCATGATATAAGGGTTGCAATTGGAATCTGACAACCAATCCTCTAACATGCTTGGTAGATGGTCATGGCCTCCCCAAGTTGTTTTCGCAATCTCTAGGATTTCAGGAATGTCTGACTCCTGGAAACGACGGATTGAGTGTTCCATATGTTTGAGCAAGCTGTATCTGTATTATGCTTTGCCAAGAGATTATCACAAACAATTCTCATCACGATGGAATGCTTAGATCATATTACTATTAGATCTCCACTACTTTCCGGGGTACATGAAACTGTACCTCCAACATATACGTTTTCAAGTCTAACCCAATAATGACCTGTATCAACTAGACTAATTAAATCCCCATAAATTGTTGAATTCACTATATTCATTCCATTATTACCTGGACAATTTATGCCATGATGAAAGTTTATGTTTGAGAAAGTTGCATTGTTAGCAGTTAAATTGATATTGCCATGTCCTGCCAACGCTTCGATATCAAGAGTATATGCCCTATTAATGGTAACATTAACGGTTGCTCTTGCATCTCCTTTGTTTAATGCACATATATCAGAGGGATTTTCTTTCAATATCTGAATGTTCACATGATTACCATACGACGTATTTGTTACCTGTAGATTCGTGTTCTTCCCTTTCGCTCCATCTACGAGGACTGTCAACTTCCAGTTGATTTTGATCATGAAACCAGGATCATCAACCACGTTGAACGTCACATTGTGAAAACAAACATCATAGTAGATTGAAATATTCTGTGCACTTGGATTGAAATCCTCATTAAAGACCACAGTCTCATCATAGTCGACCAATTCTTCAGCAGTGAGTATAACGTAAAGACCACCAATAACTATGGCACTGACTAACATCAAGACAAAGATGATTCCCATTGACCTTTTTCTCATAATCTTCACTTTTCTGTTGTTACTAATTGCGAGTGTGTCCTATAAATGTCATATGAGGTTATTCTGGTTAAATCCAAACCTAGTTCACCTTGCTAAGCTATGTAGTTGTTCAGATCTTCAAGGTGTTTCATCATGTCTTGCTTGTGTTCGCTTTTCATTAGTTCATCTTTGATTGTCTCTAGATTGTGTTCCACATGACGATGAAGTTCTGTTACACTAAATGAATCAAGATCAAGGCTCCACTCGCTGAACTTCCGTAAATAGTCGATATTTCTGTTAATGAGATCTGGTTCTTTCAAAAGTTGGTCATGACTAGCGATGACATATTTCCAATCAAATTCGAGATACGATTCTAGACTTCGAATATACTGGTCAAAGTTAACATGATTCAGGTAAGGGAGTGGACTCTCTACATTGTCACCTACAAAGAGCACACCATCTCTTTCATCAAAGCAAGATGAAGAGTCGAGAGAATGTCCAGGTGTATGGAAGAATCTTACACCCTCACCCTCAAAATTCAAGGTCTGTTGAAATGTACGATTGGGTGGTATCAACTCGATAGCACCTCTCTGATGGTCTGCATACTTTGCAAGTGATGCTTTGCCCTCTGACATAACACGTTCTTTGCAATGTTTGTGCCCAATGATTGTTGCATCCTTGAAAGCACCGTTCCCCCAATAGTGGTCGTAGTCAGCATGTGAATTGAATACGACTATATGCTTGTCAACATACCCCTCATCGACGATCAATTGTTGCACAGTCTTCATAGAGTCATTCCCAAGAAATGTGTCTAACACGAACACCTGTTTATCGCCAAATATAATGTAGACATTGGTATGGTATGGATCATCAAACGATACAAGCATCCCTCGAGTACCTATTCTTGTTGAGCTCATGATTCATTTTACTTCAATCGGTAGTTATGAAGGTTAACTTTCTTACCGTAACTTAATGGTTAGAGGGTTGCTCAGGTCCCAAGATTATTTCACCCTCTTCTATTTCACCCTCTTTTCGAACTAGAATTCCTCCCTCAGCTGTAGGGTTATCACCTGAAATCAAACCAACCCATGCATTTCTGAAGGTGGCAAAGAAACTTGCAAGACCACTGTCAGACCGTGGTGAACGAAATGCAGTCAGTAAGAGCCACCCATAGAATATGAGAGCTGGTACAATTTTCGAGCTATGGTAGATAATTTGCCATACTGGACTCCAATTTATTGGGTGCACACCAGGACCTAAACCAGAGAGAACCTCAATAATTGGCATCGCAGGTAAACTCATCAGTAAGGCTAGTGCGAGAGGTATCCACCGTGCCTTATCCTCAGATCGACCCCGGATCCAAGCGAGTACCAAGAGTGGCAGAAGGAAAGTATAATGATGTTCCCAAACGTCTAACATTATGAAAAAATAGGCCGTAGAGAACAATCCGGCACAAGACCACACGTCCCGGGAGTATAGTGTAGCAAGAATCGCCAACCCAATGAAGACCGCAATAAGTAGACCAGTAATGGCTCTAGCATCGGTGCTTTGCTCTCCGAGTAGATAATATAGTAACATTTTCAATGAATGGTCCCCTGGGTAGGGTATGATGTTGGTTGCGCGGGCAGTATTGAAATCAAGAAAGAATTGGAGTGACTCCAAACCTGAAGGTACTGCAACAATCGCTAGGACCATCACTATGATAGCCACTAAAACAGTCCGAACTCTTCCTGCTGCCAGGAGTACAGGGGCTATAAAATAGGGGATTATTTTAGTAAGCGCACCTGCGGTCCAGAAGATTGTCATAGTTCCTCTTGTTTTTCGCCCGTCAACAAACGAAGGATTGGTCAGTGCAAAGAACATCAGAATCGCAGCAAAGAGGGTAATTTGCCCTACAAAGAGTTCAATGTATATTGGGGTGAATACAAACCACATTCCCATTGCTATATACCCCTCCCAATCCGGTCGATTCAATGTCTTGGCGAGGGTTCGTGTCCGTAAAGCAGCCAACCACACGGCACCAGTTAATACCCCAATCCAGAGCCAATAGGCGATGAAAGGGGGTACCAGATTAAGAATAGCCCCAAAAGTATAGGCAAAATAGGGGAGGTATCTATACAGGTACAGATAGGGGACAACCAATGGGTCTGGTAGGGCATAAGGATCGAGACCATTCAAAACATTATGTCCGGCTTGATAATAAGAGAAGAAGTCAGCCCCTTGACCAACTAAGTATCTAGTGTCATAAAAGAGCGGGTTTAGCATCCCTGTTCCCAGCGATGAGATGAATGCCACTTGAATGAGAATGGCAATCGTCAGAAAACCCCAACTCATCCATTTTCGCAACCCTCCTTCCATAAGCACCACAGAACCCTTATTTCTTAAGATTTTTCCGCTCTAAGAGTGTGCACGGAATAGGATTAGCCATTGATAATTTTGTTTCGATGACAGCCCCATTGAAAACTTACTTTCTTTCTAGAAATCAAAGTACACGTAAACTTTCTTACTGTAACTCCATGCCCAATTCGCTCTCTAGGAGATTGATGAAAGTCTATAGACATGTTTGGAACCCTATAGACATGTTCAAGCAACTGGGTGTTATCGAATTCAAAGGATTTCTAGATGAAATTACGCAACCGCTTTGAGTTATACTTCAGCTTTCTGCATGTCTACACAGGGATGTCCCGTCGGCGGAAGATGAGTAGACTGGCAACGATGAGGACTACATTGACCCCTCCCAAAATGAAGATGTCCCTAAGGAAGTCATCAAAGATTCCATTACCGAACAAATCGAAGGTATTGAGATAGAACCATGTGCTGACATATTTGATGCTCTGGTACGCCTCAGGAAAATACTCCCAGAATGACCCAATGAAGAACATCAAGAACATAACAGCGAGTGCGGCTCCCATAGTCCTCTTTGAGTTCAAGAAGATAGTTGCGAACAAAAGGGCAGTCATCACCAATGTACCGAGGTGCACGACGTTGATTACATAGACTGCAAGCAGTCGATCCCAGAAGAGTCCGTATTCAATGAATGTTAGAGATGTCATCATTCCCAATCCGATGAATGCAAACACAACAGCCATGACACCAGCGATGAATAGGTATAGGAAAGTGATCTTTCCCATTAGATAGGACGACCGGCTTATCGGTTTAGAGAGGATCAAGTCGATGGTCTTTTCTTCGACCTCTGTTGGGAGGGCAGTACCTGAGGCAATGTAGACCAGGAAGATACCTACGAAAATCCACATGAATGT
>VAPB010616681.1_pt1 | contig 17470 bp, 17 predicted proteins | sample 3395101 | NCBI WGS metagenome assembly VAPB01 (sample SAMN08290433, study PRJNA428436) | hydrothermal vent metagenome | isolation source: Deep-sea hydrothermal vent chimney | place: Indian Ocean: Southwest Indian Ridge | reverse complement strand
GCAATCTTTCACCCGAACGGTTTGATGTCATTACAGACATGGAAACCACGCGTTCCTGCAAACCCCAGAAGGAGTATTTTGAGGATCTATCGGCCGCTTTGAGTGTCCCGCCGGAGAGGTGTCTCATGGTTGGCAATGACGTGGAACATGACCTGGCGGCCAGTTATGTGGGAATGAAAACATATCTCGTCGATAGAAGGATTATCCAGAGGAGGTCGGGACGGGTGTTTCCCGACTGGAGAGGCGATCTTGAAGAGCTGGGAAGGATGCTGGAGCTGTGGTAAACAGGGCCGGTGAGGGCAGAATAAGAGATGTCAGCCCTCGTCCCGAGCGCCGATGGATTCACTATTGGCTTTTTGCTGCCACCTTTCTGACAACGACCATCGCCGGTACACTGCAAAAGGGCATAAATCCCATACAGCAGCCTTGGGGTCTTTTAGAGGGCCTTCCTTTCTCATGCACGATCATGATCATTCTCCTGGGACATGAGATGGGCCATTATCTGACTTCCCGTTACCATCGGGTTCCTGCCACTCTGCCCTATTTCATACCGGCTCCATCTATCATCGGAACATTCGGTGCGGTGATAAAGATGCGCGGCGCCATATGGGATCGTCGGACCCTCCTGGACATCGGGGCTTCGGGGCCCATTGTGGGGTTTCTCCTGGCACTTCCAGCTCTGATTATCGGTTTCGCTATGTCTCCGGTGGTTTTCACTGGACATGAGGCCGGGGGGCTCGTTCTTGGTGACAGCCTCATCGTTATCCTGGTGGGTTTTCTAACCAAGGGAAATCTGCCCGATGCGGCCAATGTGGTTCTTCACCCCGTGGGATTCGCCGGGTGGCTGGGCATGTTCGTCACATCACTGAATCTGTTACCCGTGGGTCAACTGGATGGCGGACACATATCGAAAGCTCTGTTTCCCAACAACTCCGATACGCTGGCCAGAGTCGTCCATCTGGGACTTTTCTTTATGGGCTTCCTTTTCTGGGAGGGATGGCTGATCTGGGCATTCCTGCTTGTGTTCCTGGGCGTTCGCCATCCTCCCGTTGTGCTTCCCCATATCGAGCTTGATCCTGGAAGAAGGAAATTGGGGTTAGCGGCTTTTGCTATTTTTTTCCTGACGTTTGTCCCCGTACCTTTTGCTGTTTTATAGCACTAAGCGCAAAGATCAAATCCATCGACGCTCCGCTTTGACGCGCCGCACCAGCCCCGAACCAGTGGAATCGTGGCTTCCCTTCTTGACACCTTAAAGGCATGTAAGATAGTTTCCCTTATAGAAAAGGGGAGGTGACTTATGATCAGGAAAATAATTCTGGTGATTATCTTTTGTCTGCCGCTCGTTGTCACCAACTGTGTGGTCAGCAAAAACGACTATGTTCTGAAGGAGAATGAGGCCAACAAATGCGCGGCCAACCTGAGGCAGAAGGTGGAAGAGAATGAACTCCTGAAATCAGAGCTTTCCATGACCCAGGGAAAACTCATGGAAGCAACGGGTGCAAGGGATAATCTGACCGGGGAGCTTGAGACAGTGTCCCTGGAGAGGGATGAACTTAAGACCGATCTCGAGGCCAGGGTCGCACTGATCGATGAGCTCAGAGATCAGAATGAGAGGTTGGGTGATCTTCTCAAGAGTAAAGAGGTTTCCCAGTCCCAGATAATCCAGGAAACCATGAATATCAACAGAAGGCTCCAGGATGTCAACGCTGAATTACGCGAGAAGATGGTGCGAAGGGATGTCGAGATAAAACGGTTTTCCGGGGAGAGGGATGTGCTGGTCTTGAAAGTGGCCTCCCTTACCAGGGAGGTTGATGATTTGAGCCGACGCAGGAAAGAGGAGCTCGACAAGCTAAAGACTACCTATGATGAACTCGTCAGCGGTCTCAAGAATGAGATCGAGGCTGGAGAGATCCAGATCCGGAGGATGCAGGACAGATTGTCGGTGAACCTGGTTGACCAGGTCCTTTTTGATTCGGGCAGGGCCGACATCAAAAGCCGTGGAATAGAAGTTCTGACAAAAATCGGTGTCCATCTTCAGAAAATAAAGGATAAAAGAATCCAGATCGAGGGGCACACGGACAATGACCCCATCGGTGGACGTCTGAAGGAGATATATCCTACTAATTGGGAGCTGTCGGCAAGCCGGGCCTTAGCGGTGGTTCATTTTCTTCAGGACAAAGTTGGAATCGATGGGGTGAAACTCTCTGCCGCTGGATACAGCGAGTACCAACCCCTCGCCTCAAACGAGACCCCTGAGGGCAAGGCAGCCAACAGAAGGATCGAGATTGTGCTTCTTCCCCCGTATCAGAAGGTTTCGGAGGCTAAGGAAGTGACTGAACCATCGAAATAGTGTCAAGTATCCAGACCTGGTACCGAGACCTGGTGCCTGGTGTTTACAAGGCCTGAAACCAGGACTTGAATTTTGGATATTGGATCTTGGATTTTGGATTTTGGATTTAAACAAGGGAGGTTAAGATTGGCAACTCACAACAACTTTCTGGTAAAAGTGACGGACGCGACCATGCCTCAGGTGCGTAAGGCTTTGCAGGAGGCTGGAATTGAGGTCAGAAGTATTCTCTCGATGCACAAGGAAGAGATCGAGGAAGCAGGAGATGCACAGGAGACAGGTCCGGTAGAGGAGGCTGGTGCGGAATGAGGATTAAATATATTGCCCATTCCTGTTTTCTCATTGAGACAAGTGCGGGCACACGAATCCTGACGGATCCTTACGAACCAGGATCCTTTGACGGGGCTGTAAAATATCTGCTGGTATCTGAAGAGGCCGACATCGTCCTGGTCACACACGATCATGCGGACCACAATTGGATAACCGGTGTTTCCGGAGATCCAAAAATCGTGAAGGATGCCGGTGAGCAGACCGTAAACGGTGTGCAGATCGTCGGAATCCGCTTCTATCATGATACATCCCTGGGATCGGAGCGTGGTGAGAATGTCGTTTTTCGGGTTTTTATCGATGGATTATCGATATGTCACCTCGGCGACCTCGGGCACCCTCTCGATGAGGGGGAAGCCGCCAGCCTGCGGCCGGTGAATGTCCTTTTAATGCCGGTCGGTGGAACTTTTACCATTGACGCTCAAGTTGCCGGCCAAGTCCGGGCTGCCCTGTCGCCGAGATTAACAATTCCCATGCACTTCAAGACTGACGGGGCGGATTTTCCTATTGCCCCGGTGGATTCTTACCTTGCCGGCCTCCAGGATGTCACAAGGACCGGATCCTCCGAGATTGAGTTATCCAGGGACGACATACCTTCCGGTACTGTTCTTCTGGAGCCATCGGCACTGCCATAATAATGCGCATCAGCACTTGCCCTCCGGCAGGAATTTAACTGCCGTGATCTGGAAGGTAAGAGGTTGAAAATCGTTAGCGACAGATTCCTCGTAAACGGCATGCTCGGCGGATTGGCTCGGAAGCTAAGGATGCTGGGCTTTGACGCCGAGTTCTCGTCAGATGACGATAGTGCCCTGATTCGATACCGCTCCCGTGCGGAAAACAGGATCGTTCTCACCAAGCATGCTGAGCTTGCAAAGTCACTCGGAGACAGAGCCTGGCTTGTCTCCGGAGCAGGTACAGGAGAGGAGTTTCACTCAGTGGTTCCCCTGCTCAGGAGGATCACAGGTCCAGCGGACCCCCTCAGCCGCTGTCTGGACTGCAACAGCAGACTCGAGAAGATTACCAGGGAAGATGCCAGGGACACGACCCCCCACTATTCCTGGGTCAGGGCGGATCATTTCACGAGATGTACGGACTGCAACAAGACCTACTGGAAAGGAACACACCACAAGAGAATGCTTGACGAAGTAAGAGAGATGAAGAAGCAGTTGGCTCGGTGACGCCGCTATTTGCGTTGGTAAAGTATCTCATCCTGATCGGCGGGTGCCTGCTGTGGTCTGTTTCATCTGAAAATCCTTGACGAAACTTCGAGGGTTTATTACCTTTAAACATTTGATTTTATAAGCATTTTATTCCGACTAAGCAATTGCGGAAGTTGTCGGTCAGAGAGGCAGATCAGGATGGAAGAGCAGAACGAAGGTCAGCTTTACCAGCACAGGAAAAACAAGGTTGAGGAAATCAGAAACAAGGGTATCAACCCCTATCCCAACCACTTCAGAAGGCAACATCTTGCCGCGGATGTTCACGGTGACATGGTGGACAAAACACCTGAGGAGGTGGAAGCATCCGGCCAACGCTATGTCCTTGCCGGTCGCGTGATGGCCATCAGGAATTTCGGCAAGGCTGCTTTTATTCATCTGGAGGATTGTTCAGGACGCATTCAGATTTTCATGAAGCGTGACAACCTCGGTTCGAGCGGTTTCTCCAAATTCAAGATGTGGGATGTGGGTGATATTGCCGGTGTGGCCGGGACACCATTCGTCACCAGGACGGGGGAGCTGACTATCCTGGCGGCTGAGTCAGAGCTTTTGACGAAATCGGTCAGGCCCCTTCCCGAGAAGTGGCATGGATTGAAGGACATAGAGCTCCGTTACCGGCAGCGTTATGTGGACCTTATCGCCAACCCGGAGGTACGGGAGGTCTTCAGGATCAGGAATATGTTGGTAAAGAACATTCGTGACCAGCTGGACGGCAACGGTTTTCTGGAGGTCGAGACACCAATGATGCAGCCTGTCCCCGGAGGAGCTGCGGCAAGGCCATTCGTTACGCATCACAATGCCCTCGACATGGATCTCTATCTCAGGGTCGCCCCGGAACTGTACCTGAAGAGGCTGGTTGTGGGCGGATTCGAGCGGGTTTACGAGATCAACCGCAGCTTCAGGAACGAGGGCATTTCCACTATGCACAATCCGGAATTCACGATGCTCGAGTTCTATATGGCCTATGCCGATTACAGGGATCTCATGGACTTCACGGAGGCACTGCTCAGGGAAACCGTCAAGAGAACTCTCGGAAACACAGATGTTATCTACCAGGGCAGGGAGGTTGATTTTGCCAAATCTTTCCAGAGGATTTCCTTCCGTGAGGCTCTGCTCAGTGTGGACGGCATCGAGGAAAAACATCTGGATAACCGTAAGGAAGCGCTGGACTATGCAAGAAAAAGGAATATCAAGGTCCATGACAAGGACCCCCTGGGTAAATTAAGCCTTAAGATCTTCGAGCACTCAATAGAGCCGGGCCTTGTTGATCCAACCTTTGGTTACGATTATCCTGTGGACGTTTCTCCGCTGTCCCGACGCAGTGATGGTGATCCGGATATTGCGGAGCGGTTCGAACTCTTTATCGCGGGCATGGAGATCGCCAACGGTTTTTCCGAGTTGAACGATCCACGGGATCAGGAGGGGCGTTTCAGGCAGCAGGTTGCCGAAAGGGAAGCCGGTGACGAGGAGGCTCACAGAATGGATATGGACTATATCCGGGCCCTTGAATACGGCTTGCCTCCCACGGCTGGGGAAGGAATCGGTATCGATCGGTTGGCCATGCTTGTAACCGATTCACCTTCGATCCGGGATGTCATCCTGTTTCCCCATCAACGAACCTTGAAGTCGTAAAGGAAGAGAGAAATGAAACACTCCTTTGAATGGATGGTGGCTTTACGCCATCTCCGATCCCGCAAGCAACACGCTTTCATATCCCTTATTACAGTTATTTCAATCGTCGGAGTATCCCTCGGGGTCGCGGCGCTGATAACGGTCATCGCGGTCATGACCGGTTTCTCGAGCTACATGCAGGATCGTATACTTGGAACCACATCCCATATACTGGTTCAGGGAACACCCACTGTTGGAGATGCGGATTCGGTTGTTGACAGGATCTCCAGGCAAGAGGGGGTTGTGGCCGCATCCCCCTATGTTATGGGTCAGGCCCTCTTGAAGCTCGACGATGGGGTAACGGGTGTCGTCGTACGGGGCATCGATCCGCTCAGGGAAGGTGAGGTGACTGAACTGGCCATGAACATGGTCAGGGGCTCCCTGAAAGACCTGAATGAAAAGGGGGTCGTGCTCGGGATAGAGATGATGCGCATTCACGGTGTCAGGCCCGGGGATACGGTGACACTCGTGTCACCCACAGAGATATCCTCGCCTTTCGGCATGGTTCCCCTGATGAAAAGCTTTACGGTTCAGGGTATCTTTGACACCGGTATGTACGAATACGATACAGGCCTGGTTCTGTTAACACTTGATGCAGCACGCTCCTTCTTCGATCTGGGGGACAAGGTTACCGGAATCGCGGTTAAAGTGGAGGATATCTATCGTACACAGGAGACCGCTGCTTCCCTTCAGAAAGCTCTTGGTTATACATACTGGGTTCGGGACTGGAGAGAAATGAATCAGAACCTTTTCTCCGCCCTGAAGCTGGAAAAGATCACCATGTTTGTCATCCTGGTGCTTATCATTATCGTGGCCGCCTTCAACATTATCGGGACCCTGATCCTGGTTGTCATGGAAAAAGGCAGGGAGATAGCCATACTCAAGGCCATGGGGGCGACGAGGGAGTCCATTGGCAGGATCTTCATGCTGGAGGGGTTTATCATCGGTCTGGGCGGAACGCTGTTGGGACTGATATTGGGTCTTGTCCTGTCCTGGACCCTGGCAAATTACAATTTCGTCGAGTTACCCAGCAGTGTGTATTATGTGACCACCATACCGGTGAAGGTCAACCTTCTCGATGTCGCAGGCATCTGTCTTGCGGCAGTGGCAGTCTGTTTCTTCGCAACCATATATCCGGCAAGAAGGGCCTCTGCTCTCAACCCTGTGGAGATCCTGCGATATGAATAGCAGCAAAGAATCACCGGTTTTCCAGGCAATCAACCTGCATAAGAAATTTCATAAAGCGGGGATGGATATCGTTGTTCTAAGTGATCTCGAGCTGACCCTGCATGGCGGAGAGATCGTTGGTATATTGGGCGCATCGGGCACAGGAAAGAGCACATTCCTTCATCTGGCCGGAGGATTGGACAAGCCGACATCCGGGCAGATCGTGCACGATGGCAAGGATATCTTTGATCAATCGGAAAGGGACCTTGCCGAATTCAGGAACAGAAAGATCGGTTTCGTGTTCCAGATGCACTATTTACTGTCCGAGTTCACATGTCTTGAGAATGTGATGATGCCTGGAATTATCGCCGGCAGCCCCCGGCATGCTGTTCTCGAGAAAGCACAAATGCTGCTGGATAGAGTGGGCCTTGATAAAAGGATGGAGCACAGGCCTGGTGAACTGTCCGGAGGTGAACAGCAGAGGGCTGCCGTGGCCAGGGCGCTTGTTAACGATCCAGCGCTTGTCCTTGCCGATGAACCGACCGGCAACCTCGATGCAAGAACGGCCGCTTCGGTACAGGAGCTTTTTCTCGAACTCAACCGGGAACTGAATACCACCTTCCTCGTGGTTACTCACAACCGGGAGATCGCGGCAAAATTCCATCGTCGTTTCGAACTGAAGGACGGTGTGCTCCAACCAGAGGTGCCCTAGAAAGTGAGAACAGCCGGCTCACTGTTCCTGTTAGTTTCCCTCTTCCTGACCTTTCCGGTTTTCACCGTAAAACTGCTTGCCTCTGACCAGATAAGCGTTGTGTCCATTGAGTTTGAAGGGAACGTAAGGGTCGACAGGGCAAGCATCGAGAGGGTTCTTGGCTGGAAGGTCGGCGACCCGTGGGATCCTGGCAAACTCACTTCAAGCGTCAAGAGTGTCTATGACATGGGTACTTTCAGCCGTGTGACCATAGATGATACCGAAACCGATATGGGGATTGCGATAGTGGTCAGGGTGAAGGAATTTCCCATGATCCGCAGTATCAACTTCTCCGGGAACGACAAAATTGATGAATCGGATCTGAAGCAGGCCATTCATTTCAAAAATTTCGGGTTTTACGATCCCGCCAAACTCACCGCGGAAAAAAAAGCCATTCTCGATCTGCATCGTGCAAAGGGGTTCTATGAGGCCGAGGTGGAGGCCCATGTGAAGGAGACTGAAAAGGGGATTCAGATCCTGTTCGAGATAAAGGAGGGGAAAAAGACCAACATCAGGGAACTTGATGTTCTGGGCAACAGGGCTCTGGAAGACAAGCAGGTCCTGAAGGTCATGCAGACCAACCAAACGGGCCCCTTTTCCTGGCTTTTCGGAGCAGCTGTCTATAATCCGCTTCTCCTGGACGATGACCTGAAAAGAGTCCACCTGCTTTACATGGAGCATGGATATCTCGACATAAAAGCTACCGGGCCTGAGGTCCGGATTCATCCGGAAGGCGGATTATATGTTTCCATCCGGGTTGAGGAAGGTGTGCAGTACAGGGTTGGCGAGATAGAATTCTCGGGAGACTGGACCAGCTTACCTGAAGATCGGCGCAGGGATCTGGTTCTGAGTACCGGGGACATATTCGCCCGCGGAAAGATGCTCAGAGATATCAATATGCTGGAAAACTCCGTCAGGGATAAGGGTTACGCCTGGGCCAGGGTGGAGCCAAAGATAAACAAAAACCCGGATACGGGTATTGTTGACCTGGATCTCGTCCTCACCAGTGGAGAACTGGTCAGAGTCCGCCGTGTATTGATATCCGGAAATTTCAAGACGAGGGATTATGTCATCAGACGGGAGGTCCGGTTATTGGAAGGGGATCTCTATAATCAGAAGCTTGCCGATGATACCAGGCGTTTTGTACGCGCTCTGGGTTTTTTCGATTCGGCTATCGTAAATGTGGAAAACGTGGGCAATGGGGAGGCTGATATCATCGTCAGCGTAGAGGAGGGATCAACCGGTACTATTTCGGCGGGAATCGCACTCTCATCCCAGGACGGGTTGTTAGGATCCCTTTCGCTGGCCAAGGCAAACATTTTCGGGCGTGGACAGGAACTCAAATTTAATATTGAGTTGGGAACCGAGATCGCCACTTTCTCCGTCAGTTTCACCGAGCCGCGTCTGTTTTCCGGCAAATACTCCTTTGGAGCGAACATGTTCAGGGCAAGGAGGGATTTTACAACCTATACCCAGGACAGTAAGGGGGGGAATGTTCGTGTCGGGTACAGATACTCAGACTTTTCCAGTATTTTGCTGCGCTACCAATATGTCCTTTACAATGTGTTCGACATCTCCCCGAACGCGGGCTTTCTGATCAGGGACCAGGAGGGTGAAAGCGCCACCTCATCGGTCACTGCCAGTTACCGGTATGATTCCAGGGACCTTCCGATGGATGCCAGAGACGGCCTTTTGACGACCTTTTCCAGTGAGATAGCGGGCGGAATCCTGGGCGGCACCAATGATTTCTGGCGTAACATATTCGAGTCCTCCTATTTTGTGCCGATCCTTGGCGACATCATCGGTTCGATTCATTCGGAGATAGGCATTATAAAACCGTATAACGGGTCTGACATCCCGGTAACAGAGCGGTTCTTTATGGGCGGCCTTTATTCGTTGAGGGGATTTGAGTACAGGTCAGTCGGTCCCAGGGATCTCCAGGGTGACCCTTTGGGCGGGGACAGATCTTTTCTCGTGAACATGGAGGCGGTTTATCCAATTGTCAGGGAAGCCAACCTCAGGGGGGTCGTATTCTTTGACATCGGCAATGTCTGGGGTCCATGGGAGGATCCACAGTTCAGCGATCTGAGAACTGGTGCAGGATTCGGTTTCCGCTGGTTCTCGCCCATGGGTGTGTTAAGGCTCGAGCTTGGGTTTAACCTGGATCCGAAAGTAGGAGAGATCCAGCCGGGCTGGCAATTTTCCGTTGGGGCGTTGTTTTAAATTAAGAGAAGTACTATGTACTATGTACAATACACCTAGTACCCTAGTACTTAATACCTGGTACCAGGTTCACAAGGAAGGAGGAACGATATGAATGTCCGAACTGGCCTCATTGTACTCACGGTATTATCAGTCATGGCTTTTGCCATCCCGGGCCAGGTCGGTGCTGCCGCCATTGTCAAAATCGGCATCGTCGACCTGCAGGAAGCCCTTAACAAAACAACGGAGGGCATGGCTGCCAAAGAGAGCCTGCGGCAAAGACACACGGGCAGACAGGAAGAGATCGATGCCAAAAAAGCGGAACTGGATTCCATGGAGGAAAAGCTCAAAAGCCCCGTCCTGAGCGAGGACGCACAGGCGGAACTGAAACAGGAATACGTTAAAAAGAGGGCTGAGATCATCAAGTATATCAATATTGCCAAGCAGGAGGAGGAGAAGGAAAATCAGGCCCTTTCAAGCAGGATCCTCAACGGGCTCGTCGAGATCGCACGGAAGATCGGCAAGCAGGATGATTTTACCATCATCATGGAGAAAAGCAGCGGCGGAGTCATCTATTCCGTGGAAGCTCTGGATCTGACAGAGAGGATCGTCAGAATCTACAATGAAGGATCTCAGGATGGGGAAGTGAAATGAGAGAAATCACCCTCGCGGACCTGGCGCGTCAGTTGGAAGGCGAGTTGGAAGGAGACGGCACTGTCGTTGTGAGTGGTGTCGGCCCACTTCATGCGGCAGGTCCGCGCGAGGTGTCATTCCTCTCCAATCCCCGATATCGCAAATCCATGGAAACAACGAAGGCCGCTGGAGTGATAGTGTCCCATGGCACTGTAGCCGAGGGAATAAATCTGATCAGGGTGGGTGATCCCCATCTAGGCTACGCAAGGGTGATGGAGATATTCTTCGGCCAGGACTATGTCTCTACCGGTATCAGTCCGCAGGCCTCGGTTCATCCGGATGCCAGTGTTGGAGCCGACCCCAGTATCCATCCCTTTGCGGTATTATGCGAGAATGCCCGCCTCGGGGACAGGGTTACCCTCATGCCGGGTGTCTATGTCGGGCCGGGGGCTGTTGTCGGGAACGACTCGGTTATCCACCCTAATGTCGTTCTTGAAAGGGAAGTTCAGGTCGGGAAGAGGACCATTATCCATGCAGGCACAGTCATAGGCAGCGATGGATACGGATTCGCGAAAGAGGGTGAAAAACATTACAAGATAACCCATGCCGGGACAGTCAGGGTCGGAGACGATGTCGAGATTGGCGCGAACTGTACTGTGGACAGGTCCGTCATGGGAGAAACCGTCATCGGGGACGGGTCCAAACTCGACAACCTTATTCATATGGCCCACAACGTGAAGATCGGCAGGAACTGCCTGATCCTTGGCCAGGTTGGAATCTCGGGCAGCACAACCCTGGGGGACAGAGTCGTCATGGCAGGCCAGTCAGGTGTGGTAGGTCACGCCATGATCGGCGACGACACCGTTATCGCCAGCAAGACAGCCGTTTTCAAAGGTTTACCAGCAGGCTCTCAGGTTGCCGGGATCCCTGCCATGGAAATAGGCCAGTGGCGAAGGTTGATGGTCCATTTGGGGAAGCTGGACACTCTGAACAGGAGAGTCAGGACCCTCGAGAGGGAGATTGTGAACATCACTGAGAAAGAAGGGGAGGAAGGTAAATGATGGACATTAACAGGATCATGGAGATACTGCCTCACAGGTATCCCTTCCTGCTTATCGACAGGATTCTGGAGATTAATCCCGGTAAAGGTGCGGTCGGGATCAAAAACGTCACTATCAACGAGGGTTTCTTTCAGGGCCATTTCCCGGGACATCCCGTTATGCCCGGTGTTCTCATCATCGAGTCCATGGCCCAGGTCGCTGGAATCCTGGCATTCGAATCCGCCGCCGAAGCCAGCGTGGCGGATGAAGAACCGGTGAACAAACTGGTCTATTTCATGTCCATCGATAACGTCAAATTTCGACGCCCTGTGGTACCTGGAGATCAATTGCGGCATGAGACGGTCATACTCAAGATGAGGAGAAATATCATCAGCATTGGGGCGAAAACCTACGTCGGGGAGGAATTGGTTGCGGAGGGTGAGATGAAGGCCATGCTGGTCGACCGGGATCAGGCATCCGGGCATGGGAAAAAAGGGCCTTGAGCATGGGACCCGGCAAGCAGACCTCCATAGATCCCAGGGCGGTCGTTCATCCGGGGGCCGAACTGGACCATGGTGTCAGTATCGGGCCGTTCGCTGTTATAGGACCCAATGTTCGTATTGGTACCGGGACATCGGTTGCGTCACATGGCATTGTCGAGGGCAGGACCACCATAGGAAAGAACAATCGGGTGTTTCAGTTCGCTTCTGTCGGCAGCGACCCCCAGGACCTGAAGTACTCGGGAGAGGATTCGGAGCTGATAATCGGGGACGGGAACACGTTCAGGGAGTGCTGCACTGTTCACAGGGGAACGGCGGATGGCAGCAATGAAACCCGGATGGGCAGCGGCATCCTGCTCATGGCTTACTCACACGTGGCCCACGATTGTGTTGTGCATGACGGCGCTATCCTTGCCAACGGGGCAACCCTGGCCGGGCACGTCACCATTGAGGACGGTGCCATAATCGGCGGTCTTGCGGCAGTTCATCAGTTCTGCCGGGTCGGTACTCTGGCCATGCTGGCCGGCGGCAGCATGGCGACCAAGGATGTTCCGCCGTACACAATTGTCCAGGGGGACCGTGCAGCCCTGAAGGGGCTGAACCTCGTTGCCCTTCAGCGTAAGGGATTCTCATCGGAAACCATCACGGCGCTCAAATCCACCTACAGGATCGTGTTCAGATCCGGACTTGCCTTCGAGGAGGCGGCGGTGAAAGTGCGCCTGAATGTTGAGTCCTGCCCTGAAGTGGAGTACCTGCTCAACTTTCTTGTGTCCTCTGAGAGGGGTTTCGTTCGATGACGCTTCCATCAGGGACCCCGGTAGGGATGATAGCGGGTGAGGGGGAACTGCCTCTGGCAGCGGCCCGGTCCATGGAGGCGTCTGGTCAAAGCCTGTTCGTGGTTGCTCTTGAAGGAATCACATCAGAAAAGATCGAAATCCCCGGCCGGAGTGTCGCATGGAAGCCTTTTGGACAGTTTCAGTCGTTGCTGGATTCCCTGAAAGAAGCGGGAATTCGGGATCTCATCCTCATTGGCAGAATAGCGATAACAAGTATATTTGACCCTTCCCGGTTTGACGAGCGTCTCATGAAGTTGATGGCGTCATTGAAGGATCATCGTGGGAACGCCATCCTGGCAGGTATTGCGTCAGAATTTACAAGGGAGGGTTTCAGAGTCCTGTCCAATATAGACGCTGTTTCCAGTCTGACGACTCTTCCCGGGTTCATCGCCGGGCCACAACCGACCGAGGCCCAGTGGGAGGACATCTGTTTCGGATGGGGCCTCGCAAAGGAACTGGCTCGTCTGGATATCGGTCAGACCGTTGTGGTAAAGGAACGTTCAGTAGTGGCTGTCGAAGGTATGGAAGGAACCGACCGGACCATCCATCGGGCCGGGGAACTCACACCGGGGAACCTTGTGGTCGTTAAAGTCTCCAGCCCTGATCACGATTTCCGCTTCGATGTCCCCACGGTTGGCAGTGAGACGGTCAGATCCCTCTCAAAGTCTGGCGGCGGAGTACTTGCTGTGGAAGCCGGCAGAAGCTTTCTCCTGGACAGGGACAATCTGTCCCGGATAGCCGAGGAAGAGGGAGTATCGGTGGTTGGGGTGGATAGTGAATATTTAGAAAGTGAAAAGTGGAAAGTAGAAAGGTGAAAGGGAACTGCGCGATTGTCATCGCGAGAACCAAAGGGACGAAGCGATCTCAGCAAGCTGAGACTGCCGCGGTCGCTGACACTCCCTGAGATTGCCGCGTCGGCCTTAGCTTACGGGCCTCCTCGCAATGACAGACGCTTTTCCTTAGATTTTGGACCCTGGATGCTGGATTCAACTCTTGGTCTCTGACTTGCGACCCCCCCGGCTCATTTCCGAAGCCATTTTTGCGACTCGGAACGAACAGCCTGGCTCACCCATCTTATTTCGGACCTCTGACAAGTCCTGTTGGATGTTTTCGCGATAATCCTGGTCATCGAGAATTCGAAGGATCTCCTCAGCGATCACCCCTGGTGTGGCCTGGTCCTGGATAAACTCCTTTACAACCCCTGAACCCGCAACAATATTGACGAGACCAATGTGGGGGACCCTAATCATTCTGCTGGCGATGGAATATGTGATGGGAGACACTTTGTAAATGATAACCATCGGTGTCTTCGTCAGAGCTACCTGAAGAGTCACTGTTCCGGATACCGCAATCACAGCGTCACTGGCGTTGGCGACATCGTAGATGTTGTCCTGAACGATGGTAACCGGAAGCGATGATCGTGCAAGGCGCCGGATGAACATGTTTCGATCCAGAAAAGGCGCAAGAGGCAAAAGGAAACTGGTTTGGGGTTTGCTTTGATAAATATTCTCGGCGGCTTTGATTATGGTATCCAGATTATAGCGGATCTCATTCTGCCGGCTTCCGGGAAAGAGCCCGATAACGGGACCTTCCGATTCGATACCATGCTCGCTGAGGTAATCTGTGCGATCGCGGATAATCTCTATCTCATCGAGAAGAGGGTTGCCCACGTACTCCACCTCGATGTCCAACCCTCTATATATCCCGGGCTCGAATGGGAGGATGACAGCAAGGCGATCAACTACTTTAGCAATTTTGTGGATCCTCTTCTTTCGCCATGCCCAGACCTGTGGACTGATATAATACAACACAGGGACACCCGCCCTCTGGGCATGTCCGGCCAGACGAAGGTTGAAATCTGGATAGTCGATGAGAACAAGAAGATCCGGAGGTTGTGGATCCATCAGGATCGACTTGATCTGGTTAAAGGTTCTGCGGATGATGGTAAAATGAGCTATGACTTCCACCAGACCTGTTACCATCAACTGGTCGTTGGGAATAATAATTTCGCAGCCGGCACTTTCCAGTGACGACCCACCCACCCCGAAGAAGGAAAGGCCGGGATCTGTTTCGCGGGCTGCTCGAACGAGACCGGCGCCGTGGTGATCTCCCGATGTCTCTCCGGCGATGATCAATGCCCTTCTCCCATCCTGGTTGTCGTTACCCATTATACAAAAACACTATCCTTATCCTCGTAAAAAGGCAAATTGTCTAAGGGACAACTGTATTCTCCCAGCGTAAAATGGTATGTTCTTTATACAGATACCCGGCTATGAACCGGAATGACTGGGATCGTGCAGGATTGCGGAAGCGGGCATTTAATGGCTATTGAATTTGGGCATGCTTTTAACATTTACAAACGCCTTTTACATTACGTCAAACCCTACACTGGCAGACTTGTCATCGCGTCTGTGGCGATGCTCGGTGTTGCAGCGACGTCAGCCGCTTCCGCTCTGTTGATAAAGAACGTCCTCGATGATGTTTTCATCAATAAAAACCGACAACTATTGCTCCTCATCCCCGCCGCTATCATTATTGTTTATCTGTTCAGAGGTGTATGCCGGTATGTAAGGTCCTACCTGATGGCTTCGGCCGGAGTCAGGATGGTCAGGGACATTCGAAATGATCTGTACAGGCATCTCCACAGACTCTCCATGTCCTACTTTACGGAAACTCCCACCGGCACCCTGATGTCCCGTGTTACGTACGATGTATCCATGATCCAGGGTGCCGTCACAGAAGCCCTTACAGGAGCCATCCGCGATGTCTTCATGATCCTGGCTCTGGCAGGTGTCGTCCTCTACAGGAGTCCCGTTCTGGGGGCCATTTCCCTGTTAGCGGCCCCTCTGGCTTTCTATCCACTGGTTCAATTCGGCAGGAGGATGAAACGAAGCAGCCGCAAAAGCCAGGAACAGATGGGCGACCTGACCAAACTGATGCAGGAGAAGATAGCGGGGATAGGCCTTGTCAAAGCCTCGGGCACTGAGGATGAGGAGTTGGAGCGATTCAAGACGCACAACGAACGAATGGTTGGCACTTTTCTGAAGATCCAGCGTGTCCAGGCCATGTCGAGTCCTGTCATGGAGCTGATCGGCGCGTTTTCAATAGCCCTTATCATCTGGATTGGCGGGGTCATGGTTATTGACGGAAAAATGACGGTGGGGGAGTTTTTCTCTTTTCTTACCGCCCTCATGATGCTCTACGAGCCGATCAAACATATAAATTCCGTGAACAACATGATCCAGCAGGGTCTCGCCGCAGCAGAGAGGGTCTTTGAACTCCTGGATATTTCTCCTGATGTAACAGATGCCCCGGATGCGGTCCGGCTGCCCCACGCTCGGGGTAAGATCCAGTTCAAAAATGTGTCCTTTCGTTACGACAAGGAGTGGGTCCTGAGGGATATAAACCTGGAGATCGACTCTGGGATGAAGCTGGCCATTGTCGGAACCAGCGGTGGCGGTAAATCTACCCTGATCAACCTGATCCCCCGGTTCTACGACGTCACAGAAGGGTCTGTGGAAATTGACGGGTACGATGTCCGTTCCGTGACACAGAAGAGTTTGAGAAATCAGATCAGCGTTGTTTCTCAGGAGATCGTTCTTTTCAACGATACGATAAAAAGGAACATCTGTTACGGAATAGATGACGTTTCTGACGAAAAGCTGTTCGGGGCCATTGAGGCGGCCTATGCCCAGGACTTCATAAATTCCCTTCCCGGGGGAGTAGAAACAGTTGTCGGTGAAAGAGGTACCCGGCTTTCCGGGGGGCAGAGACAAAGGCTGTCCATCGCTCGAGCCATCCTGAAGGAATCGCCGATACTGATACTCGATGAGGCGACCTCATCCCTCGATACCGAGTCAGAGTCCCTGGTGCAGAAAGCACTGGACAACCTCATCGCCGAGAGGACGACACTGATCATCGCTCACCGGATATCCACTGTAACCAATGCTGAAAGGATAATCGTCATCTCCAAAGGGCGTATAGTGGAATCAGGACCTCACAATGAACTCATTGAACTGAAAGGAGAATATTCCCGCCTCTATTCACTCCTCGTGGAAAACGGGTGAGAAGCTGTTTTGAAGGGGAGTGAAAAAGAACATGGTGATCTTTCAATCAGACTGATATCTGGAATGGCTGGTATATTTATCAGGGCAGTGGAAGCTACAGTCCGGCTTCAAGTGGTCGGGAAGGAACTACTCGACGGTCTGGAGGACGACGGTGTTAAGGCGGTCCTGCCCTTTTTCCACGGCAGGCTGTTTCTCCTGCCGGCAAATTTCTCTATGAGAAAAATAGCCATTCTGGCCAGCATGAGCCGGGACGGTGAGATCGTATCCAGGGTGCTTGAAGGATTCGGTTTCCGGATGGTCAGGGGATCGTCGTCCCGGGGAGGGGCCAAAGGCTTGATAGGACTTAAGATGGCAATGGCGGATGGATTCCATGCCTGCACCCCGGTTGACGGCCCGCGAGGCCCTGTAAATGAAGTTAAGCCAGGGATGCTTTACCTGGCCAAGAAAACGGGCGCGCCTGTTCTCCCTGTAGCGGTATCGGCAAGACCGGCGTATGTTTTTCACAGAGCCTGGGACAAATTCATGCTGCCATTGCCTTTCAGCAAAGGTGTTATCCTCTATGGCAAGCCTCTTTTTTTCGACCCGGACCTTGGTGAAGATGCTGTCGAGCGGGACCGCGCAGCCCTTCAGGAAGCCATGCTTGATCTTTACGCTGAGGCCGATGAGATGGTGGGATATCGAGTAACAAGAGACAAGTGACGAGTGGAAAGGG
>VAPB010182033.1_pt1 | contig 17531 bp, 19 predicted proteins | sample 3395101 | NCBI WGS metagenome assembly VAPB01 (sample SAMN08290433, study PRJNA428436) | hydrothermal vent metagenome | isolation source: Deep-sea hydrothermal vent chimney | place: Indian Ocean: Southwest Indian Ridge | reverse complement strand
TCTCGTCACTGGTTTTTTCTTTGTCCATGTCAGTATCTTTCAGCAATGTTTTAAAAAAAAGTTTGAATTTATAATACTATTTTTTTAAAAAGGCGATGCCTTTATTCAGGGAAACGACTTAAATTATATCATAATTTAGGATAAGTATCAGGCTTCCCGACTAAAACGGTTTTTGCCGTATAACTCCCCAAAAATGCACCAATAATATCTGAAATAATATCGCTAAAAGAAGCTATTCTGCCCGGCACAAAAGACTGGTGGAATTCATCTGTTAAGCCATATGTAAAAGATAATAAAACGGAAAACACAAGAACATATCTTTTAACCCCGCTTTTTCTAAAAGAGAGAAAGATCAGAAAACCGAGAACAGCATATATAATCACATGAAGGACTTTATCAAGACCCTTTATGAGCGGAGGCAGGATGATGCCCTCCAGAGACGAGAAAAGATAAATAATCCCCATATAGCCTAAAGTGGTAATCCATAACAAAACAGATGATCTTTTGCTTGTTTTTTCTATTTTAAACTCCTTTTTAAACCGAAAAACCAGAAGATAAATAATTTCATAGGATCAGCCGAAAAAATTTGTCCACAAAAGCAGTTTGTTCAGCAGTCCGCCCACAATAAAAGAAAAAGGAAAAACAAAGGCAGTTATTATTAGGCCTGTCTTCAGGCCTCTTTCCTTTATTATTACGAACAGGTTTGCAATACACGGGATAAACAAAGTAATTGTAGTTAAACTTACAACAACCTGCTCTGTATTAAGCAATCCCTGCTCCTGCAGGGAAAAGAGCCCTGCAGCCCCGTAATCTCTTCTGAGGAAGCCGATTATAAATGATTCTGTTGCCTTTGCAGGAAGGCCAAGGAAATTTACAATTACAGGGGAAGCTGCTTTTTCAAGGAAAGGCAGGATTTTCAGTTTGTCTGCAGTAAAGAGTATTAATGTTCCAAGAATGAATAAAGGAACAGCTTCTTTTAAATACCATTCAATGCGCCCCATTGTTTTTATGAGTATGTTTGTTAACTGAGGCATCCTGAGAGGTGGAATTTCAAGTATAAAGTCAGATTCCTGTCCGGGCAGGATCTTTGCAGAGATATAACCTACAAGTGCCATAACGCCGGCAACTGTTGCAATCCATATGAGAAAGGCCTCTATCGGCTGTTTCCCGAACATGCCGAGTATTACCCCAAGCTGTGCTGAACAAGGAACACCAAGGGCGAGGAGCAGGGTTACAATTATTCTTTCTTTCCGGGTGTCAAGAATTCTGGCTGTGAGAGTTGCCATAGTGTCACAGCCAAGACCCAGAACCATCGGCAGGACAGCTTTGCCATTCAGACCAATAGCCCGGAAAACTTTGTTTAACATTGCAGCAAGACGCGGAAGGTAACCGGAATCCTCCATGATTGCAAACGCTATAAAAAAAGTTGCAGTTATTGGCAGAATTATGGCAATTGCGTAGGTCAGGGCCATTGTTATGATCCCGTAAGGCCCTATTAAAAGCTCCTGTATAAATTTAACAGGTATGAATGATGTGATTATATTTTCTGAAAGAGGATTTAAATATTCTCCAAAAACAACCTCTTCTATAAAGTCTACAAGTATACCGGCGCCAAAGACCCCTACAAATTCATACAGAAAAAAAAGCACAAGAAACAGAAAAGGGAATCCCCATACAGGGTGGGTTGTAATTGAATCGAAAAAGGTTGAAACCCTGGGTTTTTTAACAGGAGTTTTAGTGAATATTTTTTGAGCTATGTCATCAACTATTTTAAGTCTCTGGTGACTGATTATATAGCTGATTGGCAGCGAGTATTTTTCAGATAATTCGTCTCTTAACGTCTCAATTATATTTATGTTTTCTTCAGATATATTTCTGTGGAGCCAGTTCTTCAAAGTCATATCTCCGGACAGGATCATCAGTGCTATTGAACGTTTTGACATGTTTGAATCAGGCAGAAAAACTTCAACTTTTGAAATTTGTTCCTCTATATTTTGGTCGTAGGAAAATTTAAAGTCTGAAACCTTTGGGTTCAGAGCGGCTTTCTTTAATGAATCAATACCTTTTTTCTGAACAGCTATTGTAGAGATAACTTCTATACCAAGGATATTTTCAAGGGCTTCTTCTTTTATGTCTATACCCATGCTTAATGATTCATCTCTCATATTCAGGTCGAGTATAACCGGCAGTCCCATTTCTATAAGCTGCAGGGAAAGAGACAGGGATCTTTTAATGTTTTTTGTATCTGCTACCTGTATGACTGAGTCGGTTTGCTCTTCAAGAATAATATCTCTGGTGACTTTCTCATCTTCACTCATGGGGATAAGATTATTTACACCTGGCGTATCAATTACCAGAAACCTCTTTTTGCTTATGGTTGTGTTACCCATTGATACTTCAACGGTTGTGCCGGGATAATTGGACACAGTTACATAACGCCCGGTTAAAAGGGAGAAAATAGCGCTTTTACCAACATTGGGATTACCTATCAGAGCTATTCTGGGGATATTCTTTTCATGGCTTTTGGTTTTTTTATGATGCTGGTGCATTATGCCCGGTCCTTATAAGATCAGTTTTGCTGGGATTGGCGGATTTACATCTGCTGCAATGACCGTAAAGTTCCATTTTATGTGCTACTGTATCAAACCCCAGTTCCCTTGCTATTCTTTCCTGCAGTCTTTCAATTTTAGTGTTTTCAAATTCTGTGATTGAACCGCAAATTATACAAATAAGATGGTCATGATGATCTTCAGGGGAGAGCGGTTCATATCTTGTGAGATTATCTGCAAAAACGCGTTCTGCAGCAAGCCCTGATTTTGCAAGAAGCTTTAATGTTCTGTATACGGTTGTAAATCCAATGCCCTTATTCTTTTTTCTGAGTTTTCTGTACAGCTCTTCTGGAGTAATATGCCCGATGGTCTTTAGAAATTCAGTTGCAATAATGTCTCTCTGCCTGGTAGATTTAAACCCTTTTTCTTTCAAAAATGATCTAAGCTGCTCTTTTTTTTCCGAAATCCTGCTGTCCTTTGCCGGTTTGCTCATGTTTTATATTTTAGGGGTTGGCAGGGGGTTTTGTCAAGGAAAATGAAATTCAATTTCAAAATCAAATTACAGCATAAATATATGCAGGTAGTTTCAATGCGGAATGTAAGACCGGGGTAGATCCCTTAAGCGGACAATAAAAATACCCCGCAGGAAATATACATACAGTCTTCAAACGGGGTATTGTTTTTAATCAGTAGATGCTTTCCTATCCTTCAATTATTATTGCTTCTGAGGGACATGTATCAGCAGCTTCCTGACAGTCACATGTATCGCACTTGTCTTCTGCTATCACATATGCTTTTTCATCATCCCTAAGTTCAAAGACCTCAGGGCATAATTCAACACATGTGCCGCATCCTGTGCATTCGTCAAAATTAATAACTGGCTTTCCCATGGGAACCTCCTTTTCAAAAGTAATGTGCGATTGTTATTCTAACATATTTTATTTTAAAGTAAACAGATAACTGCTATAAAAAATCCAAATATTGAGATTTGATCTGTTATATATGTAATATCTGTAACTGTTTATTCAACCGGGGTTACTACAGCCATAATAACCAGCTTTTCTCCCTTGTCTGCTTCAAAACCATGCGGTACCATCGGATCACAGAGTATACCTGTTTTTTCATCCGCCACAATTTTATCGTCGCCTATAGTGATAGTGCCTCTGCCTTCAACAACATACATTAGAAGTCGAAGAGGTGCTTTGTGAGGTTTTAATTCCTGTCCCGGCTCAAGACACATAAGCGCGATACGCATCTCCGGTTTATCGGCAAGCATCTCCCTTGAGATTTTATCCGGCTTGAATTTGATCAGTTTTTTTAAATCGAGTATCTCCATAATTTCCTCCATTTCTTATATAAAAGCAGAAAGGTAAATTTTTAAAATATTAACAGTAAACGCAGTATTTTTCCATGATTTATATCATAGAGGAGGATTATGAATATCATAATGTGGGCGTATTATCGTGGATAAAGTATGCAGTTTTTACATGTTTTTTTGAACTTACTACCCTTACAAAGCCCTGAAATGCCTTGATGGCACAGTGCAAAATCATATTTCAGAGGATCAAGAGGATCAAGTTTCTTCAGGGATTCGGTTATTTCCTTTGCGGTCTTCCAGTCTGAAGCGGTTCTTTTTGTCAGACCAAGGCATTTAGAGATCTTTGATATATGTGTATCCAGAGGTATGATCAGTTTGGAAGGAGGGATGTTATTCCAGATGCCAAGGTCTATATCCTTAGTCCTTACCATCCATCTGAGGAACAGATTCAGTCTCTTGCATGCACTTCCCTTTTTGGGAGAAGGTATAAGCTGGGTTAAACCGCCGGGTTTAATGTTTTTCCCATAGATTGTGCTTGTGTCAATATTCAGAAAATAATCAGTAAATCCTGTAAGAGCATATTCTATATCTTTATGGTCCTGTCTGTAGAAATGGTAGAAAAGATCTTTAAAAGAACCCCATTTTTTCAGGATGCGGCTTATCATGTAAATAAGACATAGAATATCTTTTTCCTTATTGAATCTGTAACTTATGTTCTTAAAGTACTTTGTGTCCTTTTGCAGGGAGAAATTCATGAAAAAACGGGCAGGACGGGCACTTCCTGGTTTAAGGATTTTTTCTATAACCGGTTTAAAAAGGCTTATTTTACCGTATGCAAAACAGGATGCAATAAACCCCGCAATCTCTATATCCTCAGCAGATGAATATTTTCTGGGGAACTCAACAGGGTCATGTAGAAGTCTTTCTTTAAAATCATATCCACTGTAAAACCTGTCAAGTGTGTCTTTAAGATGGAGTTTAGACATTATGGATTTACCCCGTTAGAAAGCAGGGGGGATGATTTTTTTAATTCATTTATAGTGACACGGGGTTTAATGCCCCGTGTGAGCCCCGTACGGGGTGAACCTGCCTGCAGGTTTACGACTCATAGAGCAGGAGGCCTATCCGTTAGAAGCTTGTACGCCTAAGGCGTGGGAGAAGTTCTTCTAACGGGGTTTGCTGTTGCAACTAACATGATTTAACAGTTACTGTGAAAAAGAGGGAAAAGGCAGGAATATATTTGTATCAAAATGGCCTGCCTTTGAATATTGCCAAATATTGTACAGAAAAGTTCTTATACGCCCTTATTGATCATTTCCCTGAGCTCTTTGCCAACTTTAAAGTATGGGACTTTCTTTGGGGGTACATCAACAGACTCACCGGTTTTTGGATTTCTGGCCTTTCTGGCTTTTCTACTGCGGAGCTTAAAATTACCAAAACCTCTGATCTCGACCTTCCCGCCTTTAGCAAGGGCATCTTTAATGCTTTCGAAAACAGTCTCAACTACCACCTCTGTCTGTTTCTTTGTAAGACCTTTTACCTTTTCCGCGATTTTTTCGATAAGGACTGACTTTGTCATAAATCCCTCCTAACTATAATGTTGAAAGTGCTAAATGGAAAATAATAATTTTTCATTTAGCACTTCTTATTTTTCTAAAGCGCAAGCATATATTTAAGCCTTATTGCAGGGAAATTGTTTTGTACCAGTTCTCTGGGTAAATTTCCGCTTAACAGGTCCCAGAAACTGAATCTTTCTTTCTTTGTAACAACATACGGTTCACCTTTAATACCGCTTAGCTCCCCGGCCAGCTTAATTGCATAATCCAGATTTCCGAGTTCATCTATAAGTCCCAATTCTTTTGCTTTTTTGCCTGTGTATATCCGTCCGTCAGCAAGCTCCCTTATAACATTATATTCCATGTTTCTGCTTTCAGATACCGCATTAATAAACTGTTCATGTACGTCGTCCAGGAGATCCTGAAGAATCTGTCTCTCTTCCTTTGTCATAGTTCTGAAAGCCGAGGCTATATCTTTATGCTTACCGCTTTTTATGGTATTTGTCTTTATGCCGATTTTTTCCATAAGGCCTTCAAGGTTAGGAAGTTCCATAATTACTCCAATTGAACCTGTTAACGTGCCTGCGTTTGCAACTATTATGTCTGCAGGACTGGCAATATAATAACCTCCGGAAGCTGCTAAGGAGCCCATGGAAACGACCACCTTTTTTTTGGCCTTTAGTTTAATTACTTCGTCATAAATTTCCTGTGAGGGAGCCACCCCCCCTCCAGGGCTGTTAATCCTGATCACTACTGCTTTTACAGAATCATCATTTGAATATTGTTTTAAATCCTCAATAGCTTTCTTTGAGTCAAGTATTATTCCTTCTATGCGTATGACAGCTACTTTCTCGCGGAGGGGCACCTTGTGCATGAGAGCCAGCATAAAACTGAGGATAGCAATAAAAACAATAATTATAGAGAGAAAAATCAGGAATTTTTTCATGTATCAGGAATCCTCTTTCGTTTTCAGGCTTAGACCTATCTTTCTTTCGGGCGTATCAACCTTTATTATTCTTGCTGATATCCTGGAACCTATATCAAAGAGTTCCTCAAGGTTCCTGTCCTGATCTTTCTCGATCTCTGATGTATAGATAAGGCCTTCCACCCCGTCTTCAAGTTCAATAAAAAGCCCAAATTCTGTTATCTTGACGATCTTTCCTTTTATAAATTCTTCCAGTTTGTATTTTTTTGGGATTTCATCTATCCAGGGATCCGGGGCCAGTTCTTTTAATCCAACTGCTATCCGTTCTTTTTCCACATCTATATTTAAAATTACCACTTCAATGTGTTGTCCTTTTTTAAGCACCTCTGATGGATGGTTTACACGTGTTGTCCATGATATGTCGGATATATGGAGCAATGAATCAATCCCTTCCTCAAGACTTATAAAAGCACCAAAATCAGTAAAGCTCTTAACCGCGCCGGTTATTTTCTGACCGACCGAGTATTTTTGCTTTATGATTTCCCAGGGGTTTGGTTTCAGCTGTTTTATGCTAAGTGATATTCTTTTATCTGTGCTGTTAATATTTAAAATAACCGCTTCAACAGGGTCGCCTATTGAAAAATATTTAGAGGGTTTTTTGACCTTTTCCAGCCAGTCGAATTCTGTTACATGCACCAACCCTTCCAGGCCTTCTTCAAGTTCCATAAAAATACCGTAGTCAACGATATTAATAACTTTGCCTGTTACTTTTTTCTCTACAGGGTATTTTTCTTCGGCGTTTGTCCATGGGTCAGGTTTTTTCTGTTTAAACCCCAGAGCCACTCTTTCATTTTCTCTGTCGAACTTAAGGACAATAACGTCGACACTGCTACCTACACTGAACAGTTCTCCCGGATGGCTGATCCTGCCCCATGACATATCTGATATGTGTAACAGACCGTCAATTCCGCCCAGATCAATAAATGCCCCATAATCTGTCAGGTTCTTGATAGTACCGTTTACTTCTGCCCCTTCCTCCAGTTTTGAGAGTATTTGCTTCCTCTGAGTTTCACGTTCTTCCTCGAGAATAATACGTCTTGATACAATTACATTGGATCTTTTATTGTTTATCTTAATTACCTTAAAAGAACAGCACTGACCTATCAGATGGTCTGTATCTCTGGAATTTTTCAGGTCTATCTGTGAACCGGGAAGAAAAACTTTTACACCGTCTATGTCTACTGTCATCCCGCCTTTTACTTTGCCAACTATCTTACCTTCAACATGCAGTCCATCGTGCAAGGCTTTTTCCAGTATATCCCATGTTTTTATCATGGTGGCTTTTTCTTTTGAGAGCCTTACGAAATCATCATAATTGTTTGTATTTATTACATAAACATCTATATCATCACCCTGTTTAAAACTCTTAAGTTCCTCAGCAGAGAATTCAAAAGCCGGGACAAGCCCCTCACACTTTGTTCCTATATCCACTATAATTCCGTTCTGACCGGATTGTATGACCTTTCCTTTTATAATAGAGCCTTCCTGCACCCCCTTGAAAGTATCAGCATAGAATTTTTCCAGGTCTTCTTTTTGTAGTTCCATAACTATATATTATATTACCTCCTGCCAGAAATTTCTTTAATTTTTTCTACAACTTCATCTATGATCCACTGAGGGGTTGATGCCCCGCCTGTTATCCCTGCTTTTTCAACTCCCTTGAACCATTCATTTTTGAGCTCTTCGGAGGTCTCAACATGCTTAACTTTATCACAAATATTCTTTGAAAGAACAGCAAGCTGTGTTGTATTAGCGCTGTTTTTACCGCCAACAACAATCATAATATCAACCATCCCGGCAAGTTTTTCTGTTTCTTCAAGCCTCACGATAGTAGACTCACAAATACTGTTATATATTTTTATTTTCCTTACTTTATCAATAACCTGACAGACAACTTTTTTAAGAGATTCAATAGGCTGGGTTGTTTGAACAATTATACCAACTTTCCCTTTCAGTTTGGGAATTGTTTCATTGCTGCTTACAACAACAACATTATCTCCTGCAAATCCAAGTAATGCCTGAACCTCAGGGTGGTCTTTATCTCCGAGAATAAGCACCTGATAACCTTCTTTTTCCAGGTTCTGTACCTGCTGCTGGGCTTTTTTAACAAAAGGGCATGTAGCATCCACAAGCTTGAAGTCTAACTTGGCAATATCATTATAAACTTCAGGAGATATTCCATGAGTTCTGATAATGAGTGTTTTTATGATAGAAGAATGCGCATTCTCTATGGGATTTACCCCTTTTGCTTCGAGTTTCTTTATTACCTGGGGATTGTGAATAATGGGTCCCAGACTGTATACCCCGCCTTCCCTGTTTTTTACCAGATCGAAAGCAATGTCTATTGCGCGCTTAACACCAAAACAAAATCCGGCTCTTTTAGCGACTATTATCTGCATAACGCTCTTTTAATCCGCCTATTTTTTTCATGGTAAGTTGAGTTATCTTCTCTGATGAAAGACTTTCTTTTTCGTATATTGAAACAGAATGTACGGGGCTGTCAAATACAATTAATACTCTGGCTCTCTTAAGCCATCTTGCACCGAAAGGCAAAACTTTGTTGGAGCCGGCAATAAGCACTGGAACTACACTCGCTTTACTGAGGCGTGCTATAGTTCCCATACCCCGCTTGCCTTCAAGAAGTTCTCCTGTTTCACTCCTCCTGCCTTCAGGAAATATTACAACCATTTCACCATTTTTAAGTCTTTTAACAACTTCTTTTATTGTTGATGGATGTGGTTGTTCCCTGTCGACAGGCAATGCATAATGTTTTATAAACCAGCTGAGAATGGGGATATCGAAAAGTCCTTCTCTTGCCAGGAATGTAGCCCTTCTGGGCAACACAGCTCCTATAAGAGGGGGGTCCAGATAACTTATGTGATTTGGGGCTATAATTACCCCCCCTTCGGATGGTATATTCCCGGTGCCTTCAACACGCAGACCCCCGTTAACAAAAAAAATAAATCTTACGATTAATGCAGAAAGCCGGTAAATGAGACTGCTAAACGGTTTCTTTCCCTTCAATGAATTATCACGGGTTTTTTTGCCTGGTGAATTAGCAGTTTGTGTCAAGGTTTTTTCAGTTCCTCCAGTATATTGGCAACAACTTCATCCGGTGTAAGACTGCTGGTATCTATATATATCATGTCGTCAGCTTTTTTAAGAGGGGCATGCTGTCTTGATGAATCCCTGTTATCTCTTTTTTCCATATTCTCAATTGTAGACATAAGATCAATGTCTCCCGTTTTTTTTTTAAGCTCCAGGTGTCTTCTTTTACTTCTTTCCTCGAGGCTGGCATCAACGTAGAACTTGTTTTCTGCTTCAGGGAAGATGGCAGTGCCTATATCCCGTCCCTCCATAACCACTTTCTCTTTCAGACCGATTTCACGCTGTATGGCATACAAATGGGCCCTTACAAGAGGGTTGGCTGAAACCCTGGAGCTTAGTTCAGATATTTCAGGTGTTCGTATTTTTGATGTAACATCAGTCCCGTTTACCATAACAGTGTCATCCTTAAAGACAATATCAATTCTTTTTAGAATATCGGTAAGTGCGCTTTCATTATCCGGGCTTACATTCTCATCTCTGACTTTCCACGCAACTGCCCTGTAAAGGATCCCTGTGTCCAGATGCCTGTACCCAAGTTTCTTTGCCAGCAGTTTTGATACGGTGCTCTTTCCCGCACCTGAAGGGCCGTCTATCGTTATGACATTGTTCATAATTAATCTGATAGTTTAGTTTTTCAGTGAGTCCAGCATATCCATAAATTCAGGGAAAGAGGTGTTGATACAGTCGGTATCATGAACAGTTGTGACCCCGCCGGCTAAAAGGCCTGCTACAAGCATGGCCATTGCGACCCTGTGGTCGCCGTAGCTTTGTATGTTTCTTGCAGCTTTAAGAGGTTTTCTTCCTTTAATAATAATGCCGTCTTCAAGTTCCTGAGTTTTAACACCCATTTTCTCCAGTTCGCAGGCCATTGAAGCTATTCTGTCCGACTCCTTTACTCTCAATTCCTTTGCACCTGTTATCTTTGTTTCCCCCTGCGCAGCGGCTGCAGCAACACAAAGAACAGGAAACTCGTCAATAGCCCTGAGAATCCGCTCGCTTTCTATATTAATTCCTTTAAGCGTGGAATGCTTAACAAGGATATCAGCAACGGATTCGCCTGATACTGTTCTTACATTCAGCAGTTCTATATCAGTTTCAATCATATCCCGGAGTATATTGATCAACCCGAATCTTGAGGGATTTATCCCGACGTTCTTTACTAATATCTCGGAGCCGGGTACAAGCAGGCCTGCAACAATAAAAAAAGCGGCCGAGGAAAAATCCGATGGTATTGTGATATCCAGTGGACCGGGTTCGGCAATGCCCTTTAAACTGACCTTGTGTCCTACAGAGCTGATCTCAATCCCTGCAGCATCAAGCATCCTTTCTGTATGGTCTCTTGATTTTTCTGGTTCTGTCACAGAAGTTTCTCCGTCGCAGTAGAGGCCTGCAATAAGGATTGCTGACTTGACCTGTGCACTGGCTACCGGAGAATCATATTGTATCGGTTTGAGATCCCCCCCCCTTATTGTAAGTGGCGGACAGCCGTCTTCTCCGGAGGTGATTTTCGCACCCATTTTTGTAAGCGGTTTGATTATTCTCTGCATCGGCCTTTTTAACAGGGATGAATCTCCGGTTAGTGTTGAGGTGAAGGGCTGTCCTGCAAGCACTCCGCTTAGAAGCCTCATTGTTGTGCCTGAGTTTCCACAGTCTATGGTGTTTTTGGGTGCTGAAAGTCCATTCAGGCCTTTGCCATTGACAATGAGTTCATGGCCATTGTCTTTAATATCAATGCCCATTTGTCTGAATGCCTCAAGTGTTTTAAGAGGATCTTCAGCATGAAGAAAGTTTCTTATGATACTTTGGCCTCTGGAAAGTGAAGAAATGATAACAGCCCTGTGGGAAATAGACTTGTCAGGAGGTGGAATGACTTCTCCTTTTAAAGGGCCTGTATGCCTGATTTCAATCTGACTCAAGAGTTTGCCTTCCATTTCTTGCCTTTTGGAACTCCTTGTGCAGGTTGTCCCAGTCGGACTCTTTAATAAGACGTTCTACATGGGAAATAGAAGATGAGAAGAGTTCCAGAGATCTGAGCATATTCTCTTTGTTATAATTGCAAATGTCCCGCCACAGTTCAGACGGGCTTAGTGCTATCCTGGTCATGTCACGTAATCCCCGGCCGCCCTGTGCAAGAATATCCTGGTCCTTATGCATATCCATGATGGTATTTACAAGAACGTAAGCTACAACATGGGGAAGATGGCTTACAGAGGCAAAAATTGAATCGTGTTCTTCAGGGGTCATAATAATTGTCTTTGAACCGAAAGAATTCCAGAGAGCAACGATATTTTTCAACGCATTTTTGTCCGTATCAGGGACAGGTGTAATAATGCATCGTGCCTTGTTGAAAAGGTCACCGGTTGCTGCATCTGCACCTGAACATTCTTTCCCGGCTATTGGATGACCTGCTACGAAGCTTACATTCTCCGGCATCAGGGGGTCGAGTTTTTTTATTACTTCAGACTTAACGCTGCCGACATCAGTGAGTACGGCCCCTTTTTTGATATGGTCGCGAATGGTTTTTACTATATTAGGGAACTGTCCGACCGGCGTGGAAAGAAGGATCAGATCGGCATTTTTAACGCCTGCTGCCGGTTCGGTAAAATACTCATCTATGATCCCCGAGTTCCTGGCTCTTTCAAGATTCTCCCTGTTCCTGCCTGTTCCTGTAATCTTTCCTTTAAAACCTGCTTTCCTGAGTGACAGTGCAAAGGAGCCCCCGATGAGGCCGACACCTATGATAGCTACTTTCTTAAAGTCTATTTCCATAATTTTAAAATTTTGGATTTCGGAGTTTTTATTCCGCATTCTGCAATCCGCATTCTGCAATTCTTTTTATATTTCCCTTCCTACAGCTTTAGCTACGAGTTTTAATTCCTTCATTAGCTTTTTGAACTTGGCCGGTTTTAGGGATTGATCTCCGTCTGAAAGAGCTTCTTCAGGATTTGAGTGAACCTCGATCATCAGGCCATCGGCACCTGCCGCTATCGCAGCTTTTGCCATAGGAGCAACCAGGTCCCATTTGCCGGCGCCATGACTGGGGTCAACGACTACAGGAAGATGAGTAAGGTTTTTCAGTACGGGTATTGCACTAAGGTCCAGAGTGTTTCTTGTAGCTGTTTCAAAAGTCCTTATGCCTCTTTCACAGAGTATTACTTTATTGTTCCCCTTTGCCATTATATATTCTGCTGCCATAAGAAGTTCTTTAATTGTCGCAGAAAGCCCGCGTTTTAAAAGTACAGGTTTATTATGAGCCCCTACTTCCTGAAGGAGCCGAAAATTCTGCATATTTCTTGCGCCTATTTGTATGACGTCAGCATATTTCAGAATTGCATCGATATCTCTTGGGTCCATAAGTTCTGTTACAACAGGCAGCCCTGTTTTTTTACGCGCTTGCGCCAGAATTTTCAGTCCTTCTTCTCTCAGTCCCTGAAAACTGTATGGAGAGGTGCGAGGTTTAAATGCTCCTCCTCTTATAAATGTTGCACCGGCGTTTTTAACCTCTTTTGCTATTTTTAGAAGGGTGGGCTCACTTTCAATAGCGCAAGGGCCGGCCATGACATGAATTTTTTTCGAGCCGATAGTGCTCCTGCCGATTTTAATAGTGGTGTTCCTGGATTTAAAATCACGGCTTGCCAGTTTAAAAGGCTTAATGATACGGTGGATCTTCTCAACACCGGGCATCATTTGAAAAGCACTGCCTTCATCTTCGGTGATCTTGGACGTATCACCGATAACACCAATAACAGTCCTTTCGGTTCCTTTGGATATATTGGCTTTAAACCCTTTAGCCTCAAGTTTTTTGACTATTCGGCGAAGCTCTTTTGAAGCAGCTCCCCGTTTAAGTACAATTATGTCCATTGTCTCTCCCTGTAAATTGATAATTAAAAATTCATTTATTTTGAATTTTTCTTAATGCTTCTATTAGTTTTTTGTTTTCTTTTGGAAGCCCTATTGTTATGCGTATTGCATGCTGGCCCATGGGCCTTACTATGATTCCCTGTTTCAGGAGATCATTATACAAAAGGGCGGCGTTGCTATCAACAAGAATAATGTATATAAAATTTGTCTCGGTAGGTATAAATTTTATTTTCATGACTTTAAGCTGTTTATAAAGATATTTTTTGCCTCGTTCGTTTATTTTTATTGCCCTTTCAATGTGTCCCCTGTCATTTAATGAGGCAAGAGCGGCTTTCTGCGCAGGGGAATTTATATTAAAAGGCTGTCGTACTCTGTTCATCTCTGTAATGATCGAATCTTTTGAAATGCCATAACCTATCCTAAGGCCTGCAAGCCCATGGATTTTGGAGAAAGTCCTTAATAAAAGGATGTCTTTTCCCTGTCTGAAATATTTTATGCTGTCAGCATAGTCAGGGGAAGATACATACTCAAAATACGCTTCATCAACTACAACCAGCACTCCTTCAGGAACCTTTTCCATAAATGAGGCCATTTCGGTCTTTGTATTTATTGTGCCTGTGGGATTATTGGGATTTGCAATAAAGATTATCTTTGTATTTTCCGTTATCTTCGACGCCATGGTTTCAAGGTCATGAGCCCAGTTCTTTAGCGGAACAATTATGTTTTTGCCGCCAGATGCCTGTACTATCATTGAATAGACAACAAAAGAAGGGTGCGCCATTATGGCTTCATCTCCCGGACAGAGGAATGTCCTTACTGCCAGTTCTATGATCTCATTGGAACCGTTGCCTATAAGGATCTCATCGGGTTTTATCTCTAATCTTTCGGACAAGGCTTTTCTCAAAAAATGGCAGCTTCCATCAGGGTATCTGTTTAAATCCTTTAATCCGGTGCGAAGGGCTTTTATTGCAAGCGGAGAAGGGCCCAGAGGACTCTCGTTGGAGGCAAGCTTAATAGAGTCGCTTATACCAAGTTCCCTTTCCAGTTCCTCAATTGGTTTACCGGGAACATAGGGTTTTATGGTTTTTATATATTCTGGAACGAGCATCATAAAAATCCGTGATGAGTAACGAGTGACCCGCTTCGCGAGACGAGTGAGTGACAGGAAATAGTTTTACTTTTTACGTATTACACATCACACGTCACGGCCTTACTCCGCAGACGGATAAGAACCCAAAACCTTGAGAAAGAGGCACTCTTTTTTTACTTCCTGAACCACCTTTTTCACTTTTTTATCTTCTATGTGAGCTTCCATATCTACAAAGAAAACATATTCCCAGGCTTTTCTTTTTGAAGGTCTTGACTCGATCTTTGAGAGATTTATCCTGTTTTTAGCAAAATACTTTAGTATTGAATAAAGCGCGCCGGGCTTGTCTTTTATAGTAAACATGATAGAAGTCTTGTCTTTACCTGTTTTATGAGGTGATTCTGAAGAAATTACAAGGAAACGGGTAGAGTTTTTTTTGTAATCTTCTATCCCTTTGCTGACGAATTTCAGTTTGTAAATAGAAGCAGCGAGTTCGCTTGCAACTGCGGCAGATGAAGGGTCTTTGGAAACTCTTTTAGCGGCTGCAGCGGTACTAAGTTCATCTACAATAGGCACACGTGGAAAATTTTCATTAAGCCAGCCCCTGCATTGGGCAATCGCCTGGGGCTTGGAGTAAATTTTTTTGATTTGAGATTTCCTCCCGGTTTTTGAAAGAAGGTTATGAGATATCCGGAGCATTATCTCAGATGCGATTTTAAGATCAGAATCTATGAACATATCAAGGGTGTAATTAACTACACCTTCAGTTGAATTTTCTATTGGGACTACTCCATATTGAGCACTGCCCCTTTCGACAGCTTCAAACACGGTTTTTATGGTGCTTTGCGGCTGGTATGTTGTTGATTTGCCGAACTGTTCCATCGCTGCAAGATGAGTAAAAGTTGCTATAGGGCCTAAATAAGCTACTTTTAACGGCTTTCCTAATGAGAGAGATGCAGACAGAATTTCCCCGTATATCGACTTAAGAACTTTATTCGGGAAATGTCCCTTGTTTGCTCTGGTCAGCTTAGCGATTATTTCCCTCTCTCTTTCAGGTGAATGAGGACTGAGATGTTTTGCTTTTTTTGTTTTTCTGACCCTAAGAACAACATCGGTTCTTTTGTTTAATAAGTTAAGTATCCCTGAGTCAATTTTATCGATCTCTTTTCTAAGTTTGTTGAGTTCAGACATGTTTTCTCCCCAATTCATTCGGTAAAAGCATGGTATGAAAGGCTACTTTATCAATTTTTCAGTGTTTTTTCAAGATTTTGAAAAGATTTCGTTCATAATATCTACTCCTGAGCTTGTACCTATCCTTGTTGCTCCGGCCTCTATAAAGCATAGTGTATCTTTCAAGCTTCTTATGCCGCCGGCAGCTTTTATCCCTATTTTACCCCCAGTTGTGGCTTTTATCATTGCTATATCTCCAACTGCAGCGCCGGATGGTGCAAAGCCGGTGGATGTCTTTACAAACTCTGCTCCAGCCTCCAGTACTGACAGGGATGCCCTGGTTTTTTCCTCATTTGTCAGATAATGGGTTTCAATTATTATTTTATGTGTTATTCCCGGTGTAGCTGATATTATATCCGAGATTTCTTTTTTTACAGCTTTCCATTCACCTGCTTTCACTAAAGCAGGGTTAATAACTATATCCAGTTCGTCAGCGCCCATTAACACTGCCTCCATGGCCTCAAATATCTTTACATGTGAGGCAGTCATTCCAAGCGGGAATCCGATCACAGTTGAGATCTTTACCCCGGAGCCTGAAAGTATTTTTCTGGCCGTGTTTATAAAGAAAGGGTGTATACAGACTGAAAAAAAACCGAACTTGACCGCTTCTTCACAAAGTTTTTTAATATCAGTGCCTGTTGCAGAAGGGTTAAGCAGTGTATGGTCTATTAATTTTGATATCTCACGGAAGTTTTTCATTGAGCTGTACAATCGGCGATCTGTTTTTTATATGCGGAGTGAAGCATTGCGGTTATGCCCCCGGTTTTAAGGCCTATTTTTTTATTGTCCACTTCTGATACAGGCATTACTTCCATTGTTGTATTTGAGATGAATACCTCCTGAGCTCGGTAGATATCATCGCGCTTAAATTTACCTTCTTTGATTTTTATTCTTAATTCCTTTGCACAGTCCAGTATTATTCTTCTGGTTATCCCGTCCAGAATACCGACATCCAGGGCAGGTGTATGAAGAATCCTGTTCTTTACAAAAAATACATTCGTTATTGTCCCTTCTGCAATATATCCTTCATAATTAAGCATAATCGCTTCGTGAACTCCTCTGTTCTTTGCTTCTATCTTTGCCAGTATATTGTTTAGAAAATTGAGTGATTTGATCTTTGGATTAAGCGCCCCCTTAAAATTCCTTTTAATATCTACTATGGCTATTTTTACTCCCTGTCTGTAATTCTTTGCTGGATGTCCTTTAAATGCGTTTGACATAATTACGAAAGTCGGTTTTGCGCAAAGCTCGGGATCCAGTCCCAATGGCCCGGTACCCCTTGAGACGCTTATCCTGATATATGCGTCCTTATGTCTGTTTTCTTTTAATGTCTTATAGACAGCATTTTTGATTCCTTTATGTGTTTTAGGAAGTTTAAGGCCTATCATTCCTGCCGAGCGGAAAAGGCGTTCAATATGTTCGTCCAGCTTAAAGACTGTCCCATTATAAGCCCTGAGTGTTTCATAAACACCGTCACCATATAGAAAACCATGGTCAAAAACAGAGATTCTGGCCTTTGTTTTGGGAACGAGCCTGTTATTCAGGTATACCCTGTTAGAAATTTTCCTCGGGTTTTTGCCCGATATTTTATTCATATTAAACTCCAGGCCAGGAATGAAGAGATTTTATTTCTAACGGGGTATATCATAAAAAACAGTTTATCACGGTCAGAGGGTATTTTCCACCGGCAATTTAAATAAGAATATGTTTAAGTTTTTCAATCTGGATTTTAAGTAACATATCCTGCTTATTTAAAATACTTAAAACAGTATTACCCTGCTTGACACCTGCTAATGCCTAAACTATACTCTGAATTCTAAGGATGGGAGTGCAAAGG
>VAPB010145364.1_pt1 | contig 17562 bp, 15 predicted proteins | sample 3395101 | NCBI WGS metagenome assembly VAPB01 (sample SAMN08290433, study PRJNA428436) | hydrothermal vent metagenome | isolation source: Deep-sea hydrothermal vent chimney | place: Indian Ocean: Southwest Indian Ridge | reverse complement strand
GTTCGCGTCGGCCTCCGTCCCCAGGGTCACACTGAGTCCGCTCACCACGCCGACGCGAAATCGCGGACCGTAGGCCGCAAGCCCGCTCTGGGAGTACGACACGACGAACTTCGTCGTGTCCAACCCAACCGCAGCCGGGCAGTTGTGCGGGTTGTCCCAGCATGGGGATGCCGTCACTACGATTTCGGACCCAACAGTGACAGCAGTGCCGGACACCGACAGGGCGGCGCACTTGACGCCGGACGGTTGCCATACGGCCACGGCGGATGTCGGCGAGAGCGACACCACGGAAGTCGGGCCGCTGTCCCCACTGACGCTGGCCTCCGGCCCGGCTGTCACATCTGTGCCGCTAACGGTAAGGATCCTGACCTTCTGACCACTGGAATGGTACTGACAGACGGCGCTCGTCGATGAAAGCGGCGCAACGGAGCCAAGCGAGCTGCCGGCGTCCACCGAGATCGGGGAGCCAACCGTTACATCCGTCCCTGACACGGTCGCGACGACGGCCTGCACGGTGCCGCTGTAGTACGACACGGCGAACTTCCCGGCCCCAAGCGCCGCGATGCTGACCCTGGCCGTCTTGGTGTCCGGGATCAGAGCCAGCCCTGGCCCGACCGTGATGTCGAACCCAGACACCGTCGCCACCGCGAGCAGTACATTCGTCCCGTCGGAGTACCCGACCAGCGCCTGTGTGGACGATATCTCCGCGATGCTGGATTGCCACGCGCCGCACCATCCGCTGGTTACATCCTGAATCTCATTTCCGGTACCGTACGACACGGCGTCCCCTGCGATCGCCGAGTTCGCGTCGCCTATCTTCCCGACCGAGTACGCCGCCAGGCCCGTCCATGCCTGCGACTGCGTGTACTCTGTCGCGTCGTCGAGCGGGTGGTAGAAGACCACATCGTCAGCCCGGAGTATTCCTGTAGTCGCCATGTAAAATCCTCCCGGCTCCGCTAGGGTCCTATGCGCTTGGCCAAGCCTCGCCTGACCTCTGCCTCTCGAAGTATGCGTTGGCGGCGGCGATCTCCTGCGTCTGCCCATCTCCGAGATCGACCCAGCACGGATTGCAGAAGTATGTTCCATCCCGCAGCGCTATCAACCTTCCAGGGTTGCCCCCGCACCCCTTGCACTTTCCGAGCGGATCCGTCCGCCACTCTGCGTCATCCTTGTGTTCCGGCAACCGCGTCACTCCGCCGGGTCCGGCCCCGGGTTTCTCCGGGTTATCCCGGAAGTCTCCGTACACCTCCCCGACGATCCGCCTTGCGGTCCTGGCGCCATCCCGAAACTCGCAGATGGCATCCAAACTACCGAAACACGCATCTAGCCATGTGTCCAGCCCGGGATTCGGGTCGTCCAACAGCGATTTGAGCTTATCTACTTCCGCGCGAAGGCGGTCCATCCTGGGCGTGCCAGTGTTCGCCAACCTGATCGCGTGTTCCCTCGCGCCCATCCGGCTCCCTAATGCAGGTATGTGTTCCTGTCGATCGCGTTCGAGTACGAGCCGTCGGAGTGCCTGAACACCTCGCCGAGGCCGTCGCACAGGCCGTCGCACAGGCCGTCGCACAGGCCGTCGCACAGGCCGTCGCACAGGTTGCAGTCCTCGCCCTCGTCGGCGGGGAACACGCCGCCGTGTCCCTTGCACCTCGGGCAGGTCTCCGGCTCCATGCCCTCCGTGTCCACATCGCGGTCGATGGGTACGGGCTTGGCCGGAGGTCGGCGGACCAGCCTACCGGTCTCGTCTGGCGCGAGTATCGCAATCCTCAGCGCGTCCATACCGCCCATGCTCGGCGGCGACTTCTTGACGACCGGGTCACCCATGTCGAGGCTCTCCCTTGCGGCCCTGACGGCCCTCGTGAGGTCTGGTTGCTTCGCCTCCGCGCGCCGCCCGCACTCGCACGGCTCGCCCGGCTCCCTGTTGGAGCTGCAGTCCTCGCACGGATCGCGGGCGACCGCTGCGTCCAGCTCCAGCTCCATCTGCTCACCGTCGGGTACGACCGTGAAGTCGGAGGGGTTCGTCGATCCCTGTATCGTCGGGTCAGCCTTCCACGCCTCCTCGGCCGTGGTGAAGCCGAGCCTCTCAGCCAGGCCGTACATGTCTGAGTAAGCCAGCCACTGGCCGAAGTCGTTGTCGTAGTTGTCCCGAAGAGTGGACCGCCACACGGCCTCCCTCTCGATCGCGGCCCTCAGCCCCGCCCCGACCCCGGAGATCACCATGGTTGCGGTCGAGGAGGCCCTGTCCCTGTCCCTGTCCCTGTTCCTGTTGGCCATGCATGTCGGGCAGTAGGACTCGTCCCGCCGTCTGACTGTCGCTGCGCCCATGTGTGTACCTCCGGTTTCGTCCGGGCGGATGGGAACAATATAGGATGGCGGGCGGGGTCTGCGCATGAAAAAACCCGCCCTTCATGCACATCACCGATGGGTGAGAGGTGCGGCGGGTGTGTTACCCATCCGTATCGCGCCGACGGGCCGATGTCAAGCCGCAGGCGGTGTTTCAGGGATAACCTCCCCGGTGATGGCCCGCCTGATCTCCCTCCCGAACGCATATGCCATCAGCGGCGGAACCGCGTTGCACACCTGCGTGTAGTTCTCTATGGTAGTGCCGCGGAAGACGAACCTGTCGGGGAATGACTGGATTCTGGCGCACTCCCGCGGAGAGAGGAGGCGGTCCTGCTCCGGGTGGATCGAGGTCATGCCCCTCGTCCAGTACGCGGTGAACGACGGCTCGCCCTTGACGGCCCGGCGGTACCCTCCGCAGTACGACACCCTGTTCTCCTTGTACCTCCCGACGAACGCCCGCATGTCCCCGCCTGACGGGACCGCCCCGATCTTCTCCAGCACCCTGTCGCTGTGTTTCTGCGTCGTGTGGTTCTCGACCCTGGCGCTGCCGTCGCGCATCAGCGTCTGGTACGGGTTACGCGCCTCTCCCGGGTAGTCGAACACCCCGGCTCGCTCACCTGGGGCGACTACTGGCAGGTCGGAGATCGCCTCCCAAAGGGTCACGGCGTCTCGCAATTGGCCCGGCGCCTCGCTGTGCGTCGCCTCCGGGAGCGACGGCTGGAAGCCGCTGGCGGCGATCAGGAAGAACCTCTGCCTCCTCTGGGGTACCCCATAATCGACCGAGTTCAGGATTCCGTCGGAGACATTGTAGCCGAGGCCTGAGACGCGATCCATCATCTCGCCGTAATACCTGCCGCCGTACGACCTCTTGAACCCCGGCACATTCTCGAACACCCAGACTGCGGGGGTCATGGCCTCGATTATGTCTAGGTATCGCCACACGAGCGAGTTCCTCGGGTCGTCCTCCTTCTTGCGTCCCTCGTTGCTGAAGCCCTGGCACGGAGGGCTACCGACGACGACTGGCATGTCTCGCGGCAGCGCCGCCGCGTCGAGGCGCGAGAGATCCACGCAATGCGTCGGCTCCCCTAGGTTGGACCTAGCCGTGCCGCACGCCGACGCGTCGTGGTCGAAGTGTCCGCAATGGCGCAGGCCAGCCATCGACAGGCCGAGGGACCAGCCCCCGGCGCCGCCGAAGAAATCGAGGAAATCCAGCCGCGTCATTCCCTCAGATCCTCATCGCAGGAATCGCACAGGTCTCCGTCGCCGACTTCGGCGGGGTCTCCGCACAGCTTGCATCCACCGTCTACCTCCAGCGACTTGCGCAGGCTGCGGATGATGTCGCGCTGCTCATCGGTCAGGTCGGTTGGTACGGCGACCGACACATGGACAAGCATGTCGCCGCGGACATTGGACCGCAGCTTCGGAAGGCCCTTCCCTGTGAGGCGGAACGTCTGGCCAGACTGCGTCCCCGGCGGTATGGTCAGTACCATCTCACCGTCGAGCGTATGAACATCCACGCTGCCGCCCAACGACGCAGCCGAGAACGAAATGGCCGTACCCTGCCACAGGTCGTCGCCCCTCCGGCTGAATAGCGGATGAGGCCTCACCGACACGCGGACATGGAGGTCTCCCGGCGGTCCGCCGAGTTGGCCAGCTCCTCCGTGTCCGCGCATCCGGACCACCGCTCCATGGGGTACCCCCGGCGGCACAGACATTTCCAAGGTTCTCGCCGAGGCCACCGATCCGGAGCCGGAGCACGCTGCGCACCCGCGGTAATCATGCCTGCCGGATCCCTTGCATGCGGGACACTCGGACACCATCCTGCCCATGACGGTCGTGGTTTCCATTCTCCCGCAGCCTCCGCAGCAGTTGCACGGCCTAGAATGCGCCGCGTCACCTGTGCCAGTGCCGCGGCACGGGCCGCATGGCACTGGGCCGATGACCCTCACACTGCGTCTTGCGCCGCGTAGGACATCCTCCATCCCGATCTCAACGGACGCCTCTAGGTTCGCGCCGCGCCGTCGCAGAGGCCTACTGCGGAACGCGGCGAAGATGTCGTCAAGGTCTATCTGGAGTCCGCCAGTGGCCGACCCCGTCAGGTCGTACTGTTTCCTCTTCTCTGCGTCGGAGAGGGTCTCGTAGGCCTCGGTGGCCTTCTTGAACCTCCCTTCGGCGGACGGATCGTCGGGGTTCCTGTCTGGATGGTGCTTCTTGGCATGCGCGCGGTATGCCTTCTTGATCTGTTCGGGTGTGGCGTCCCTCTGCAGACCCAATGTCTCGTAGTAGTCCACGCGCCCCTCCTAGGCTGTTCTGGACTGTTCTTCTTCCCTGAGTTGCTTCTGTGCTTCCCGCTTGCGGCGGCGGCGCTCTCTACGCTTTTCGTCGCTCGGCTTCTCGAAGTGCGCCTTGCGCTTGATCTCGCGCATCACGCCAGCGTTGTCACACGCCTTCTTGAAGCGGCGGAGAAGCTTCCTGAAGTTCTCGTGCGGGCCTTTTGCTGTGACCTTCACCATGCTCCCATTCCCATTTGGTTCTTCCCTTTCGGTTCTGCGTCCTGTGTCCCTATCTGGCCTTGCACTGGCGGCAATGGCGGCGTCTCTTCCTGCCGCAGGGCGGCTTTCCGCCAGTTGCTCTTCCACCTGTGGACTGCTGCTGTCCAATGCTAACATCCGTCTTTCCCCCTGCCAAAAGCTCCACTGGCGCGGTGGCCATGGATTCCAGTCTATCCATCTCGTACCGGTGCCTGTTGAACACCTCGGTGACGATCTCGGTCGGCGCCGTAGCACGAATCCCGCTACCGGGGTTCGCGGAGATCGCCGACCTCATTCTCCGCAGTATTGACGCCACAGACGAACCAAGCGACTCCACCTTCCCGCTGCCCGAACACTTTGGGCAGGGGGAGTGCAGGGTGGCCGCCACGGACTGCCTACTGCGCTGCCGCGTTATCTCAATTATACCGAACTCGCTCATAGGAAGCACTTGGGCTTTTTCCCTGTGCTGCGAAAGCGCCTCTGACAGCGTCTCCTCCACCTTTACGCGGTTCCGCGGGTTCACCATGTCGATGAAATCCACGACCACCAGACCGCCGAGATCGCGCAACCTGAGCTGTCTGGCCAACTCTGTGGCGGCCTCCAAATTCGTCTTCAGGGCGGTCTCCTCGCTGCTCCTACTCCTTGTCCTGCCGGAGTTCACATCCACTGCAACAAGCGCCTCGGTCTGGTCGATGACTATGTGTCCGCCTGACGGGAGTGCGGTGGATTTGCCGGACAGCCCCTCCACATCGGCCTCGATGCCGTACTTCTCGAATATGGGCTGGCCGTCGTGCCGCGTTACAAGTTTCCTCTTGATCCGGGGAGCCGTCAAACGCAGGTATGTCCGCGCCGCCGTTGCGGCCTCCCGGCTGTCCACGATAACCTGATCGAAATCCTTCGTCCACCTATCCCGCAGAATTTGCGTGACAAGGCCGCGCTCTCGCATCACCTCCGCCGGCGCCTTCCGCCTCATTTTCCGCTCTGCGGCGGCCCACAGCTCGGCGAGGTATCTGGCGTCAGCCTGAAGCTCGCTCTTGCCAGCGGAGTTCCCGGCCGTGCGCAGTATGAAGCCAGCCTCCTTCGGCAACTTCATCCCGGAGAGCATGGCTTTGAGTACTCGCCTCTCTTCGATGTCAGTCACACGGCGCGACACGCCAGCTCCGGTGCTGTGCGGCAGCATGACCAGCATCCTTCCTGGGAGCGAGATGTATGTGCTGAGCGCCGGACCCTTGTGTCCGAAGCCGTCCTTGATGACCTGCACTACGATCTCGTCGCCTCGCCGGAGACAGGCCTCGATCGCTGGTCGCTCGCTTCGGCGCGTTCGGTTCCCGACCCTCTCGGACCTGCGTTTCTTGGGGAAGAACCGCGGAAGCACATCGCTCACATGCAGGAAGCCCTCCTTGCCGGGTCCGAAGTCCACGAACGCGGCCTGGAGACTGCGTTCCACATTCGTCACCCTGCCCTTGTAGATGTTGCCAACTAGCGACACTCTGTCGGAGTGTTCGACCCACAGCTCCTCCAGTCGTCCGTCGCGGCATATCGCCACTCTGGTCTCCGTTGCGACCGTGTTGACGAGCATCGTCATTCTCGGTTTACGCGTTCCCACTAAATCACCTTCATTTCGTTGTTGTGGGGCCTGATGAACCCCATTATGTACTTGTCGATGAGTTCCGACTTCCCATCGAGCCGGGCGAACATGACGCGCCTGTGCGCCAGCACCCCAATCCTCTCGGCGAAGCCCCGACGGCCCTCGTCCGCGTCTCGGGCGGACAGGCTCGCGGATGCGAACTCGATATCTATTTCATTGCTCACCGCTGCCCACTGCTTTTCCAAGCCGTCGGTCATGGCGTCCAACTGCTCCCAGTAATCGGTGTCCACTGCGGTGCGGTACTCGTCAGACACCTTTCCGGAGGACATCGCGCCCCACACTGCCAGCGGCGTCATGTTGGAGACTATTCTCGCGCGGCGCAAATAGTCCTCACCCTTGACCTTTACCCGGAGGCCGTTGAAGAACCTCACGACGAATCCCTCCATATCCTTGCCGGAACTGTCGGCAAGGAGCAGACGACATTCGCCGATGTCTCCGCGGTACACCTTCGGAGTCTGGAACCCGTACGCGGTGGCCCACTCCAAAATCTTGGACCAGGCGTATTCCTCCCCCGTGTGCCTGTTGAAGGCGGCCAGGAGGACTAGGGCCTCCTTGTCGCCGTAATCCACTATGATCTTCGTGATCGGACTCACCATCTCGAACACGAGGGTCACATCGTCAGGCAACCCGGCCAAGTCGTGGTGGTCGCGCAGGAACTGCGTCGCCCACTGCGCGCCTAGACTCTTAAACGAGCCGCGCGACGAGATCGCGTAACCTCCGTCAATCCGGTACAGGTTCCCGAGCCATCCGTCCATCTTCTCGAACGCCACGTAGCCGTCGGCCCACGGCAGGACATAATCCTGCGTCTCGAAGGTCTCGCCGACATTGAAGAACTTCGGGAACGACCATGCGACACACTCACCAGTGACCCGGTCGAACACATGGCCTCGGCTATTGATGGTGACGCCATCCCACCTGCGGTTGTGTACGCAGGCGTCGGTGTATGTGTATACCGACAGATCCCCGAGATCGTCTCTGCGAATCAGGCCCTCCGCAACAAGCTCGTCCCTCGCCTGCACGGGCGTTTTCGGCTTTTCCGGAACCACATATCCCGGACTGTCCACCTCAAACATCTCGGTATTGTCGCCGTCGATCACCAATGCCCGCAGCTTTCCGCCTTGGAACGCGCCGCCATCCAGTAGGTACGCGCACTCCACAGGACGAGGGTTGTCATGGATGGCGTGTCCGCTGAGTACAACGAACGAGCCGTCCAGCGTGTCGTACCACCAGTCGCCGCCGTCATCGTCGAAATAATTCCTGCCGCCGAGGCACCGCGCGTACAGGCAATCCTCCACCTTCTGCCTGCCGATCGGGTATGAGCCGTCCACACCAGCGTGTACCACATACGCCGGGAGTCCTCCGACATCAGGGACGCGTATGATGTGTGGCCACATGGACATCCACGCGGCAAGGGCCTTGTGATCCATGCCGTTACACTGCTCGATCGTGCGGTCCAGCCCATGCGCGACCCTGACCTTCCTCCCCGACCATAGTCGCCGCACCTTGTTGCAGTGGTTCCCCTCCACCGTGTGCGCCCGTGGAGTGTCGCGGAACCACTCTAGCGTCTCCCGAATCTTCGGGCCGCGGTCCAAGATGTCCCCGACGCTCACGACAACATCGTCCGGACCGTATCCGCATTTACGCAGCAGGAGCATGAACTCGTCGAAGCAACCGTGGATGTCGCCGACGACGATTGTCCGCCTGCCCTCGCACTCGCCTCGTATGTCGTGTATCTTGGCGTACGCGTGCTTTGACACCACCCTCAGCTCGTCGTACTCGTCCTCCATCGGCGGAACCATCGTCTTTGCGAAGTGTCCAAGTATGCGTCCGTGGTCGTCGCTCTCGGACACCGTCGGGTGTCCCTTTCTCGCGGACAGCCGCTTCAGGCATGTGGCGTAATCCACATCAAACCAGACGCACACGACACGGTAGCCGAGCTGTCTGGCCGGAGCGATGTACCTGTCGCGCTGCGCCCTGTCGAAGTTTGCGCGATCCACGACCACGGAGACTCCGGCCGCAAGCGCGGCGGAGAAAGCCTCCAGATGCCCTTTGCCCATCTCGTCCTGGCTCACCCGCACAATTCCGTCTCTGCTAGGCTTCACCGCCTTCAGCTCGTTCAGCGCGTACCACGACTTACCGGACCCAGGCTGGCCGACCAACATGTAGAGGGTTTTGCTCACAACCACTGTCTCTCAGAACGCACTGCACCTGCGGATTTCTTGGCGAATCGCACTGTACTACTATAGCATCGCTGATTGGATGCGTCCACTGTTACTTAGCGAACGCTTTTCTAACTGCCCCACCTGAGTGTGTCTAGTCATAGGACACCCAATGGGTTCCTGCTTCAACGAGGCATGGTTTCACTGCGGAAACCGCAACCAGAGCCTTCCTCTTCACAGGCGTTCTGACCAGAGCTTGGCCCGGGTCAAGTTCCCCCACGGGTACTTTCAAGAGATTCAACAGGTTCCTCGCCGCGTTCAAGTCCCTATCCAACTCAAGACCACACTCAGGGCAGCGGAACACGCGCTCGTCGAGCGGAAGCTCGGCGCGCACCGCCCCACAGGCGCTGCATGTCTTACTGGACGGGAAGAACCGCTCGGCAACCGTGAGCTTGGTCCCGTAGATCAGGCGCTTGTACTCCATCTGCCTCCTGAACTCGTACCAGCCCATGTCAGCGATGTGCTTGGCCAGGCGCCTGTTATGCATCATCCCGCGGACAGACAGGCCTTCGATCACCACCGCTTGGTTCTCGCGGCATAGCTTGGTGGTCAACCTGTGTAATGCGTCCTTGCGGATGTTCCTGATGCGCCTGTGCAGTCTGGCCAATCGGAGCCTAGACTTCCACCTGTTGTTCGATCCCTTCCTCTTCCTCGAATGCTGTCTGGAGCAGCACCTCAGCTTCTTCAAGGCTTTCTTCAGTGGCTTCGGGCCGTCAACCCTCTCGCTGATCGACGCTAGGGATATTGCATCAGACCCATCCGGGTCTGATGCAAAATCCCGCCGCGAGATGGTCGCCAGCGTCGTGATGCCGAGATCCACGCCGACAACGCCGTCGGCTGTCCGATCCTTGTGGTGGTCGCCGACATCCACCTGCACGGAGATGAACCACCTGTCCACATCCCTACGGATGGTCGCCCCCATCACCTTGCCCTTGAACCGCAGTTCCTCGCGCATCCTGATCAAGCCGAGATTGAACTTCTTCGGGGCGAGATGCAACCTTTTGCCCCCAAAGTGCAGCTCGGAGTTGTGGACGTAGAAACTCTCTGGACTCCTGTGCTTGGCGCGGAACTTGGGATACCTTGCCTTCTTTCTGAAGAAGGCGGAGAACGCCTGCCGGAGCTGGATCCATGGATAAGCATAGGCATATGACGAGACATCGTTCATCCATGGGAACCTCTCCCGCCTCGTGGCGTTGAAGTCCCTCTGGAGCCTGCCTGAATCGACTTTTCCATCAGCCTTATGGGTCTGATTCCATGCTGCCAAGGCGTTGTTGTAGCTGAACCTCGCCGTCCCGGCGGCCTGCACAAAGTACGCGGTCTGTTTCCTGTTCGGATCAAGCGCAATGGAATGAGCCAAAATCACACTTCATTCTAGCTAGAGACCCATAACTGGACACGCTCAGGTCAGGCAGTTGGAACGCTTTTTATTGACCCGGCTCGGCCTGGAGTCCGTCTTCATCACCGTAAAGCTCGAATATGAGCCAGTCCTCCTTGTCGACCGACTCCTTGTCGTGCATGATCCTGTCTATCTTGTTGACGCAGGAGTCTAGGCTTCGGAAGACATTCTTGTGTCCGACTAGCCAAGCCAGCCACGCGCTGCATGTGGACAAGCCGTCCGACTCCCAGATCACGAACACTGGTTTCTTCTGCTGTCTGGCGACAACGACCTCGTGCATCGTGCCGTAGGTTGGGACATGCGAGTCCGCCAGCCTCCCCATCATTCGGTCGAACACGTCCTTCAGGTGTCTCAGGTCTGTTCGCGCCTGCTTGGCCGCATCGTCCTGCCCCCTGCCGACGAAATCCCGGATGGCCGCGTACGACCTCTCGAAGTTGGCGATGTCATCCTCCAGCGGGCCGCGTCCGAGCTTCGGGAACGCTGCGATGATGAAGTCCGACTTGTCCACCATCCGTAGGTCGAAGTGCGCCAGCGTCTTCATAACCGATGTGAGCTTGTCCCATTCCTTGGCCTTGCGGTGGCGATCCATCAGCTCGCCCTCGTCCACGTTGGCTATCTTGTGGCTGCGGCTCTCCGGCTTGTTGCATGGGTCTAGGATGCGGCCTTTCGGTATGCCTATGTCCGTCAGCTTCTTCGTAATGATGTCCCGCCAACCCGCGCCGCGGTCTTCCGCGAAGTCCATTGCGCCGCTCAAATAGAGCAGCATATGATCCCAGTCGAATATGCTTTTCCCGGCCATTAGTCTCTCCATCCAGCAAGTTTATAACGCATGCAGTTCGGCGCTAGACATGAGATGATCTCCATTTTGCCGCGGATTAGGAAAACAATCGTGTCTTTCCCACTTGTGCAGAGTCCTAACACCACAAAACTTTCTGCGTTTTCCGACACCGCTCATGTCGTATTATACACCGCACCCTCCCCTATGGACCCGGCGAGCCGTTCATTGTCACGGTCTTGCAGGTGTCCGGATCCAGCATTGGCGCGTATGCCCGCCTGACATGGGCGTCCACATCGGTCTGGCTCACGGACAGCACCATCGCCTCGTACTCCGCGTACGACGCCGGTATGCCCGGGGCGCCAGCCATGTGGTAGCTCTCGAACTGCCTGGCGCGCCCGCCGGTCGTCTCGTATGCCGAGGCCGAGGATGTGAGCATCGCGTCCTTGGCGAACCCGACGGTCTCCTCCGGAACGCCGCCATCGACGGCCTTCCTCAGCACGCCCTGTATCTCCGCCTTCACCTGATTCACAAGGGCAGGCTCGAACTGGCTCATCACATACGCCATCCCGGCGCCGTCCCATGCGAACCCGCCGCAGCCGATCCAGTATGTCAGCCCCAGCTCGCCCCGGATACGCCTGAACAGCATGCTGAAGTCCGGGCCGCCGATGCAATTGGCTGTGACGGAGGCCACCAGGTTCTCCCTGAAGTGGCTGGACTGTCCGATCGACATCGGCGCCAGGACAGCGAGGCACGCCTGCCCGAACTTCGGCTTTGCGATCGCCATGTCGTCGAGGTTCACCGCAGGCGTGGCGGGCGGGATTGACTTCATCGCCGGAAGCGAATCCAACCCCCTGCGTATCTCGTCCTCGGCGGACTCCGGGCCGCAGACCGTGACCATCAGGTTTGACTTACCATAGTTCTTGGCGTAGTGCTCGCGAATCTGCGCAGCCGTTATTGACTGCACCGACGGCTCGTGTCCGATTATCGGGGGCCAACCGAGGGTTGCGTCGATCGTGTCGTACCAGAAGACGGACATGGCGTCGTCCAGGCCGTCGCGGAGCTCGGACATGATGATCTTGCCCTCGCGCTCCACATCATCGTCCTTGAGCAGCGGCGCGGTGACCAGATCGCAGTGGATCGCCACCATCTCGGCAAGCTTGCTCGCGCGGCATGTGCCGTAGTACGACACCGCGCTGAAGCCAGTTCCGCCGTTGGTGCGAGCGCCTAGCCCGGCGAAGGCGTTCGACACGGCCACCTCGTCCGGATACATGCTGCTCGCGTCGAGCAGCACATGCTCCAAATAGTGGCTGACCCCTTCCTGCCCCTTCGGATCCGTCAAGCTGCCGGCCGTGAAGGTGAAGACGGCCGTGGCGAGTGGGCTGTCGTGTTGGATGAACCTAAACCTCATGCGAAACCCCCCTGTTTACCGTCACTCCGTCCATAGTAATATATCGCCTGATCGCCGGGAGCCTCAACGAGGGGTCTTAGCCTTGCGCTGGAACGCAGTCAGCGTGTTGCGGCTGCGGCGGACCTTGACAGCCTCGGCTAGCGGGGCCAGCCAGTCGGCGCCTGCCAGCGACCTCTCGAGGAACTTGCTTGCCAAGCGGAGCCTGCTGCTGACGGCGGCTTGGGTGATCTGTAGGGATTTGGCCACATACGCTTGAGAGCGGCCTGCGAGAAGCATGAGCAATGCCTCCCGTTGGGTGTCGGTGAGTCCGGCGGCGGACAGGTCGGCCTCCCTTGCCTCCAAGACCGCCAGGCCGGCCTGTAGCTTCAGGAGCGCGTCATACCGCCTCAACAGGCGGCGGACGGTGTATTGGGCCATCTCGTATGATATCCCGAACCTCTTGGCGGCCGTGGCGTAGTCGTCGCCGCCAGCTACGGCTCGCACGAACTCGGCCTCGAACGCGCCGCCCCATGACTCCTCGTCGAGCTTGGCGACCCGCCCGAGAAGCTGCCTGCCGTAGACCGTCTCGCGGATGGGTTTTACCTTCTTGCCCCTGTTCGGTTTCTTGTCGCCAGTGTCCATCACAGTTGCAGGGGGAGAAACACAATAACAAGTCAAGGAAATCCATATAAGACAGCGGCGTTAGGACTAAACTCAATGCGGCGCCCAGAGTTGCGGATCATACCCTTGGCCTCGGCGACCTCCGACTCCGACGGTGCATGGAGCGGAAGGTCGCTGCGGCTACCCTGTCCGGATGCTGGTGAACGAGGGCGTGACGGACGAGTGTGCCATCCTCCCATGCGGACTGGACACACGAGGACTTTATCGGGCGCATGGTAGAATGTGGCATGGAGAGCCTGATGGAGACAATCGCCGCCGCCCAGGCGTGGTTCGGGCTGGAGCCTTGGCAGTGGTCGGCCATCGCCCGCATGGGGATGGCGGGGGCCGTCGGCGCGGCGGTGGGCTTGGAGCGGGAGATACACGGTCGGGCTGCCGGGCTGCGCACCCAGATTCTCGTCTGCGTGGGCTGCTGCGTCGTGATGCTGGCGTCCCTCCATTTCCCGCGCCTCTACGGGGATCTCGGCGCCGACAGCGTGGTGCGCCTCGACCCGGCAAGGCTCGCGTACGGGGTGGTGGCGGGGATTGGCTTCCTGGGCGCCGGCGTGATAATGAAGCAGGGACTCAGGCCTCACGGACTTACGACCGCGGCGTCGCTGTGGTGTACTGGCGCGGTCGGGCTGGCCGTTGGGCTGGGCATGTATGTCGTGGCTGGCGTCGGCGCGGCCATTATGCTGTTCACCCTGATGGCCCTGCGCGCGATCGACAGCCTGCTGCCCAGCCACCACTACATGAGGCTCACTGTGTCGCACCACCCGGGCGGGAATGAGGACGACAAGGTCCTCGGTGCCATCAGGGAGGCTGGCGGCAAAATCCTGTCGACGGCTATCGACTACTCCGAGGGAGAAGGTGTGATCGCCGTGTACACTGTCCGCACGGCGACCAAGGACGCCGAGGGCGCCAGGAGAAGGGTGTGGCGGATTGTGAAGGACCGCTGCCCGGACGCCATGCAGGTGAAAGTCGAGTGAGGCGCAAAGAAAGGGCCGCCTCTCCAGACGGCCCTCCCATTTCCCAAAGCGAACTGAACGGCTTACAGAGCCGTGTACGGAACCGTGAGGCTGGCCCCCGCGAAGTCCGGGTATGTCCTGCCGAAGGAATCCCTGACCGTCAGCGTGACACCGAATGTGCCAGCCGCGCTGAATTTGACGATCGGCGAGGCGTCGGTGAAGCTGGAGCCAGTCTCCGCAACCGCAGCGCCGGAGAAGTCCCACTCGTAGAATAGGTCGCCCGCGTCGCCCAAATGCTCGTCGCCGGACGGCAGCGGGCCTGCAGCCCGCGTGCCGACGGTGGATCCCGAACCGTCGAAAATCACCGGCACGCCAGCGGCGACCGAACCAGGCGCCGCGAAGAGCGCGATCGGGGGCGAACGGTCGTCCCAGATGGCCACCAAGTCGTCCACCGCAAGCTGAAGTTCGGCGGCGCGATCCGCGACCCACGCACTCATGTTCGACATGGCCACGCCAGGCGCGGTGCTGTAGAGATAGATGGACTCCACGAAGTGCATCCCCGAGCCACCGCCCTCCGGGGCGATGTTGAACGGGTTGAAGATTCCGGTCCCATCCAATGTCGGAAGAAGCTCGCGACCCGGGTTGCCGGGCATCCATATGTGCCTGAAGAAAATCTGCCCGCTCTGTTGGTCGACCTCAATCCAGCCCACGGGCAGGACGCTCGACTCCACCCTAGTGCCGTCGAAGTTATCGACGAAGAAATTCGATGGTTCCCTGGCCATTCTCGTGCCTCCTTCGCTTTGGGTTCTGTCCCTTATGCCCCGCCTTGACGGCGCCGTTCAAAATCGGGGCGGATGCTCAAAACAACAACAAACAGACGCCGGGGGACCCTATTCCGACGGCGTGGTAGAATACGCCGAATGGCTCGGGGAACTTGACCCTGGCCAAGCTCGGGTTAGAACGCCTGTGAAGAGGAAGGCTCTGGCCGTGACTTTTGCGGTGAAACCACGCCTCGCTGAAGCAGGAACCCATTGGGTGTCCTATAACACACTCAGGTGGGGCAGTTAGACACCACTCCTTGACACAGCCCGACCGGCGGCGTACTATACCCTGACAGTCGCCCTTCGGGGCGTGGGTTGGGAACAACCAAGGAGACCTGTGCATGGACGAGGGCCTTTTCAACGAAGCCATGGCGGCGTTCGACCGGCAGATAGAGACACTGCCGGAAGAGCGGAGGCCCGCGCTGAGGAAGCTGGCCACGGAGACCCGCAGTAGGGGCGCGGAGATCAGGCGGGCCGGAAAGGAAGGAAGAATCGCCGCCGTGGAACTCGTCGGGGCCATAGCGAGGCTCAAGGACGCCACCACCGTGCTGGCCGATAGGGCGTCGGAGATGGACCTTCTCGTCAAGTACGCCAGGTTCGACGCCGAGGCCCGCGCTCGGGAGCTTCACGGGGAGGGCCGGGACCATGGCGATTAGAGGGGATCTCAGGTGCCTCGACGCCGAGTGGAGGGCGACTCTCGCCAAGCTGGAGTCCGACGGCGGCGCCGTCGTCAGGGACGACCTGGACAGCAGCATGTTCTGGCACCGCGCGAAGGTGCGCGGGGGAGGCGCCGCCAGGCGGCGGGCATGGCTGCTTCTGGAGCACCCACCAGGCGAGGATCCCGGCAGGGTTGACGAAACGATAGTTTTCGTGGAAGGCGCGTGGCGCGTGGTGCGCTGCATGTCGGACAAGATGTGGGTCCGCTTTGAGGCCTTCTCGTACAGGCTGGAGTCGCCGTGTCCGAAGGACCGGCACTCAGCGAGGCAGTTCTGAGGAACGATTTGGAATGCCCGAAGGGGCGCACACAAAGGAGAAAGAAAGATGGGACGTAAGACAACTTTCATTGCGGCGGCCATTGCGGCCTTGGCCTTGACTGGCGTCGCCCAAGCGCAGTTCACGCTCAGGTTCGAGAACGATCAGCAGATCGCGAAAAAGGCCGGGATCGCGCACATCCGCGTGGGCGTGCTGTCCGAGACGCCAGCGCAGGTGAGCCTATTCGGGCCACAACCTGGCTCGGCGCAGACAACCCGCGAGCTTACCTCGCGTCTCGAGGCGGCCCGCAAGGACCCGTCCATCAGGGCGGTCGTCGTGGACCTCAACAAATCCACATACGGACTCGGCCAGCTCGCCGAGATCAGGGCGGAGATGCGGAAGCTCGCCGCCGCCGACAAGGAGGTGTATGTCACCATCGACGCGCTCGACACGCCGGGTTACACGCTCGCCAGCGCCGCGACGCACATCAATGTGACGCCCACCGGAAGCGTGAGCCTGATCGGGCTGCACTCCCGCCGGGCGTACCTCAAGGGGCTGCTCGACATGGTCGGAGTCCACGCCGACTTCATCCACATCGGAGACTTCAAGACCGCTGCCGAGACCATCACCCGCGATGGGCCATCTGACGCCGCCAAGGTTATGAACGACTGGCTCTACGACGAACTCTACGACGCCATGGTGTCCATGATCGCCGAGGGCCGGAGCATAACGAACGACAAGGTCCGCGACCTGATCGACGGCGGACCGTACCTCGCCGACGAGGCGCTGGCTGCCGGCCTGATCGATTCCGTGGAACACCAGCAGGACTTCGTGGCCCGCATCAGCGGGCAGCACGGTCCGATCCGCGCCAACTACGGCGGCGGCGGCGAGAACCCGTTCGCCGACATGCCGGAGGATCCGTTCGGGATGTTCCTTGAGGTCGTCAAGATGCTCAAGGGCAAGCCGATGAAGGCCTCCATGAGCGGCAACGCCATCGCGATCATCAATGTCGAGGGGGCTATCCGTAGCGGCGAGCAGCCGGTCGGAATCTTCGGCACGGCATCCGGCGCATTCAGCAGGACGATCCGTCGGGCGCTCGATCAGGCGGCGAACGATCCGTCGATCAAGGCCGTCGTGCTGCGCGTGAACTCCCCGGGCGGCTCCGCCCTCGCCTCAGAGGTAATCTGGAGCGCAGCCAGCGCGGTGGCCGAGAGCAAGCCGCTGATTGTGTCCATGGGCAATGTCGCGGCGAGCGGCGGGTACTATGTCGCCTCCCCGGGGCGGGTGATCTTCGTCGAGCCGACGACCATCACGGGATCGATCGGCGTCGTCGGCGGCAAGTTCGTCACGACCGAGGGTTGGGGCAGGCTGAACGTCAAGTGGCACACGACGCAGCGCGGGGCGCATGCTGGCATCTACAGCTCGGCCGCAGTGTTCACCGACGAGGAGCGAGAGCTCGTCAAAGGCCAGATGGAGGCCATCTATACCACCTTCAAGACCCGCGTCACGGACGGTCGAGGCGACCGGCTCACCAAACCGATCGACGAGATCGCTGGCGGGCGGGTCTACACTGGCTCGCAAGCCATCGACCTGGGGCTGGCCGACAAGCTCGGCGGCATCCAAGACGCGGTGCGGTCGGCGGCCAAAGCGGCCCGTGTGAGCGATTATGTGGTCGTGACTCTGCCCGCGCCGATGTCGATGATGCAGGCGATGTACGGCGGGCAGGACGGCGGACTCAGCCTGAAGACCGGGGCGCGATCCCCGGCGATCCAAGCGCTGCTCGATGGCATGTCCAAGGTGGACCCGGACGGCTCATCGGCTGTCAGGGCGACATTGAGGGTACTC
>VAPB010856828.1_pt1 | contig 17570 bp, 16 predicted proteins | sample 3395101 | NCBI WGS metagenome assembly VAPB01 (sample SAMN08290433, study PRJNA428436) | hydrothermal vent metagenome | isolation source: Deep-sea hydrothermal vent chimney | place: Indian Ocean: Southwest Indian Ridge | reverse complement strand
GAAGAGACAAAAGACTTCAGCTTCTCAATATCGTAACGGTTTTCAATACCGTCTTCCATATTCTTCAATGCCGCACCGATCGCCGGCATTATAGCGAAATGTTCCGGGATTACGAGGACATCCAGATCAAAGATATCTTTAAAAGCGCGTACAACTCCCTTGTTGGCTGCTACGCCGCCCTGAAAACTTATCGGTGGAGACAGGACAATGTTACGGCAGATACTGCCTTTGAAATTTCTCGCAACGGCAAAGCAAAGGCCTGCTACTATGTCCTTTAACGGTGTCGCTATCTGCTGAAGATGGATCATGTCGGATTTGGCAAACACACTGCAGCGTCCGGCTATACGGGGCGGATTTTCTGATTCCAGGGCGATTTCACTGAACTCTTCGATAGTAAGCTTGAGCCTTTCAGCCTGCTGGTCGAGAAAAGAACCTGTGCCTGCCGCACATACAGAGTTCATTGAAAAATCTTTTACTTTTCCGTCGTTAAGAAGGATTAATTTTGAGTCTTCTCCGCCTATCTCGACGATAGACCTGACATCGGGATACAGCTTCTTTGTCGAGTAACTTTGAGCTACTACTTCATTAACAGGTTTAATGCCCAGTATCCGGGCAATGAGCTTGCCGGCCGATCCTGTCAGGCTTAAAGAAAAGGCAGGATCAAGTTCACGGAGAAGCTCATATGTAACAGTGAGGGGCATGCCTTTGTGTCTGACATATTTTGAATCAAGTATATTGCCGCCGGAATCCAGGATTGAGAACTTTACGCTTACTGAACCAGCATCAAGCCCTACATATTTTTTCATGAATCTGATTCCTTTTTCGCTTTTGTCTTATCAAATAAGCCCTCAACTCTTATTATCAACCATTTATTGGATGGTTTTTCAAGTACGATAGTGATCAACTGCGGTGTTCCGGCATCTCCCAAAATATAACCCTTCTCTTCACCACTTGAAACCAGTACACGAACTGAAAGTTCAACCTCTGCAAGTGTATAGTTTATCGATATGTTTTTAATAGTCCTTTCAATGTCAATTATATCAAAATTTCTAAATACTGATTCAAGACTTTTCTTCAATCCCAGGTAACTGTTTCCATACTTGTCCATATAATTAAATGAGACGGAATCCATTAACCCGTCAATATCTTTATCAACGACAGCTGCTTCACTTTTGGCTATTAGATTCCTTATACGATCCTCTTCAGTAACATAAAATATTTTGAACCCTATTATACCCAGCAATATCGCAGCGGCAATTAAAATGTATGTTTTCATGATTGGCCGCCCGGATTCTCAGGATAATTTATTCTTTTCTTTTTCATATGCCTTTTTGCCGGCATCAATCGCGGTACCCAGGATAGATTTATTTTCGTCAATAAAGTCCTTTCCCTGATCGACAGATGAAATAATAGCATCTTTTGCCTGATCGACATAATCGGTGGTTTTTTCCCTTATATCGTCAGCGATGTCTTTTATCTTTTCTCTGGCCTCTTTGCCGGACTGAGGGGCCATCAGAAGTGTAGCTCCCGCCCCGACAATACCGCCTAGAATAAAAGCCCAGAAAACGCTTTTTCCGGAACATCTGTCATGATCGCTCATTGCTATACCTCCATATAAGTGAATTATACATAAACATTCAGGAATTTACGTCTGTGTCATCGGAACTTTTAAGAATCTCTCTGGCAAGTGTGCTCATGGCCGTCTTAATACCGATTATAAAACATGAGGTTCTGACAGAGACCGAAAATCCCCGGTTTTTGAAAAATTTATTCAAACTCTCCAACAGTGTTCCTGTATGTCCAACGGCGTCCGTCAGCTTTTCAAGGTTTCTGACAGAATTCTCAATTCCCATGGTTACACTGTTCAATCTTTCGGCACTCTGTTTGATCTCTGACAAAAGAGGCGTTAAAGTCTGTTCAGTGGACCTGATGAATTCGTCTGCGGACCTTGTTGTTTTCTTAAGCTGTATAACAGCCGGGACTATGACCGCGCATAAAATTATCATGACCGCAGCAATTATTCCCAAAAAGATATGTGTCAACAATATGAATGCTCCATATACTGTTTGATCTTATTTTTCATACATCCCCATGGTCCCCCGCTGCTTCGATTTGTGAAGCAAAACGGCGGGGATCAGGATTATCCCTGTTCCGAAAGCTACTGCACTTCTTTAGGTTTTGCTCTCTCATCTATGATCTTCTGCATAAGGTGGGCCGGGACGTCCTCGTAATGAGAGAACTCAATAGAATACATTCCCCTGCCGCTGGTAAGAGAATTTAACTGGTTGGCGTAAATGAGCATTTCGGCCATGGGAACAAGGGCTGATATACTCTGGTTGCCTCCTGACTGAGGCTCAACCCCCTGAACTTTTCCCCGCTTACTGTTCAGGTCGCCTATTACATTTCCAAGGAACTCATCGGGTGAAATTACTTCAACTTTAAGTATAGGTTCAAGAAGGACGGGTTTTGCGTCCTGAACTGCTTTTTTTAGAGCCATTGACCCCGCTATTTTAAAAGCCATTTCAGATGAATCAACAGAATGATAAGACCCGTCAAAAACAGTTGCCTGCAGATCGACCATCGGGTAACCGGCGATAACTCCCGCATGCATTGTTTCTATTATTCCTTTCTCAATCGCTGGAATATACTGTCTTGGTATTACGCCGCCGACAATTTTATTAACAAATTCAAAATCATCCCCTCGCACCAAAGGCCTGATCTCGATGTGACAATCGCCGTACTGGCCGCGCCCGCCGGACTGTTTTTTGTACCTGCCCTGTGCCTTTGCGGATTTTTTAATGGTTTCTCTGTAAGGTATCTTCGGGGTTTTCATAAGGACTTCGACGCCGAATTTCCTTTTGAGCTTTTCAAGAGTGACTTCCAGATGAACCTGGCCCATACCGGAAAGGATCATTTCCTTGGTTTCATTGTCGCGGTGGAATCTCAAAGTAGGGTCTTCATCCAGCATTTTCTGAAGGCCCAGGCTGACTTTGTCCTCATCACCCCTGGTCCTGGGTGCAATAGCATAAGAGATCATGGGGTCTGAAAACTTGATCGGCTCAATGAGCATGGGATTGCCTGTATCAGTGAGCGTGTCGCCTGTTGTTGTTTCTTTGAGTTTTGCGACAGCGGCTATCTCTCCAGGGCCGACCTTTTTAACGGGTACCTGCTTCTTTCCCATCAGGTAGAATATGTTCCCGATCTTTTCCTTGCAATCGCGTGTTGAATTATAAATCGTTGAATCGGACTTTAGAACTCCGGAATAGACTCTGAAGATCGTTAGTTTGCCGGCAAAGGGGTCAGCAATGGTTTTAAAAACAAGCGCTGTAAGAGGTTCGGATTCAGCAGGTTTTCGTTCTAAACTTTCCCCGCTCTTGGGATTTGTTCCGGCGATCGGGGTTATGCCGGCTTTCTCAACAGGAGAAGGAAGACACATGGTAACAGTATCAAGAAGCTGCTGAATTCCAACGACCCTGGTCGCGGACCCGCACACCACCGGGATGAACCTGCGTGTGATGGAGCCTTCCTTTATTCCTTTCAATATCTCTTCCTGGGAAAGTTCGCTGCCCTCAAGGTATTTTTCAAGAAGGGCGTCATCTGATTCAGCAATTTTCTCTACCAGTTTCTTGCGGTAACTCTCAGCGAGTTCGGAGTAATCATCGGGAATACTTTCTTCTGAAGCGGATCCGTCCCTGAATCTGACGGCTTTCATACTGACAATATCTATAATCCCCTCAAATCCGTCCCCTGAACCCATAGGAATATTAAGAGGTATCGCGGATGATTCATAAGAACTTTCAAGTTCTCCTACGGCTTTTTCAAAATTAGCATTTTCCCTGTCCATTTTGTTGATGAATACTAAACGGGGTATTTCAAATTTACACGCAAGCTGCCAGATCTTCTCTGTTTCAGCTTTAACACCGGATAATGCGCTTACTATAACTACAGCGCCGTCAGTAGCGTTCAGACAGGCCTTGGTGTCCTCAAGAAAACTGATATATCCAGGTGTGTCTATCAGGTTGATCCTGAAGCCCCTCCATTCACAGAACGCCGGAATGGATGAAATTGATATCCTGCGTTCGATTTCTTCAGGCTCATAATCAGTGACAGTATTTCCCGAATCGACCTTTCCAAGCCTGTCCACAGCCTTGGAATTAAACAGGATTGCTTCCACGAGTGATGTTTTACCGGCACCTCCATGGGCGATTATAGTGACGTTCCTAATCTTTTCGAGATCAAAGTTTGGCATCCAGCCTCCTACAGTAAATTATTTAGTTATTAAGTCATCGAGTCATTTTTTAATTACCTGATTACTTATTGACTTAATGACTCAGTATCAAGTATTTCCTCTATGACAGGCTTGTACTCTATGTTTGTTTCAGTCTTTTTGCTCCATGCCTTTACGATCAGAAAACCTGATGCAAGAGCGGCAAAACCAATAATAACCGATACTACATCCGAATTCATATTTTTCAGGTAAGTTTCGCCGATGTTCTTTCCAAGAATTGCCCCGGCTATAAATGCAACAAGAGGAAGGCCGTAAACGATAAGTGTTCCTTTAAGGTACGCCTGGGGCTTGATGGAGACCTTGACGGTTTGTCTTTCTTTCGCCCCAACAGGGTTTAAGGCCTCGATTTCCATGCCGCTTTCAGACGGGCTGCAAACTCCGGAGGCGGCGCACCCTTCACACGCACCTTTCTTCTGGACAATAACAATGGCCATTATCCCCTTAACCTGCTTTATTACGCCGATTTCTTCCATTAGATTTGCAGATGCCTGTATCGTGAATCATGAATCTTCACTTATCCTCTCAGTAACTTGTATTCTATACTGTCAACAAGCGCCTGCCAGGACGCTTCGATGATATTTTCAGATACCCCGACAGTCCCCCATTTATGCTCATTGTCTCCGGATTCCACCAGGACCCTGACCTTTGCGGATGTCCCCTCGCCCGCGGCCAGCACTCTCACTTTATAGTCAATCAGCTTGACCTGTTTAAGCTGGGGATAGAATTTTTCCAGTGCCTTTCTCAGGGCGTTGTCAATCGCGTTGACCGGTCCGTTGCCAGTGGCTGCTGTATGCTCCATTTTTCCACCGACCCTTACCATTATTGTTGCTTCACTTAAGGGCGTTTCCTTCCCTTCTCTTTTTTCGTCTATAACGCGGAACCCGATAAGGTCAAAAAATGTCCTGTGAAGTCCGAAGGCCTTTTTCATCAACAGTTCAAACGAAGCTTCGGCGCCCTCAAACTGAAACCCCTGGTTTTCAAGAGCTTTCATTTCCCCGGCGATTTCAGAGACCTTTGGGGAGTCAGGATCTACCTTTAACCTGAACTCTTTGGCCTTTCTGAGTATATTGCTTCTGCCGCTCAGGTCGGATATAAGGACCCTTTGATAATTTCCAACGAGTTCAGGCTTGATATGTTCATATGTTTCAGACCTTCTTAGAATTGCGCTTACATGAATGCCCCCTTTATGGGCAAACGCGCTGTCGCCTACATATGGCTGCCTCTTAAAATGCCTGAGGTTCGCTATCTCAGTTACAAACCTGGACACGCTTTTAAGTTTCTTTATATTAGCGTTAGTTATACAACTTCTCTTAAGTTTAAACTTTAAGTTTGGAATTACTGAGATAAGGTTGGCATTTCCACACCTCTCACCAAGCCCGTTAATTGTACCCTGTACATGCGAGGCACCCGCACGCACAGCTATAACTGAATTGGCCACTCCGCAGTCGGAATCATTATGAGCGTGAATGCCGATTGGCGTATCAAAAGTCCTGACCATCCTGGTCACTATTGTTTCAACATCTCCGGGCATAGTGCCTCCGTTAGTATCACACAGGACAAGACATTGTGCGCCTCCTGAAACAGCTGCTTCAAGAGCTTTCACAGCATACGAGGGATTGGCCTTGTAACCGTCAAAAAAATGTTCAGCGTCAAATATGACTTTGGGAACCTTCTTGACAAGATACGAGACCGTGTTGTAGATCAGGTCAAGGTTGGTTTGCAGTGAGACCCGCAGTGCCTCTCTGGCGTGAAAATCCCAGGTCTTCCCAAAGACAGTTATTACGGGTGTGCGGGCCGAGATAAGCGCCTTTATGCTGGGATCCTGATGGACTTTTTTTGACGCTCTGTGAGTCGCGCCAAATGCGGTAAGCATTGAGTTCTTCAATTTAAGTTTCTGCGCCCTTTTAAAGAACTCGGCGTCTCTTGGATTGGAGCCGGGCCATCCTCCCTCAATATAGTGTATACCAAGTTCGTCAAGTTTCCCGGTGATACGCAACCTGTCTTCAACCGAAAAAGAAACGTCTTCAGACTGGGCCCCGTCTCTTAGTGTTGTATCATATATCTCAATTTGTTTCATAGGCTATTAATTTAGCATATTAAAGGTATAGTTTCAAAACAAATACAGGCCGTCAATCGGACAAATCAAATACATCGTGCAATGTCTTAACCGCAGTCTCGGTCTGATTTATATCGATTATGCATGAAATTTTGATCTCGGAAGTGCTTATCATCATTATATTGACCCCTTTTTCCGCCAATGCGGTAAACATCTTTGCCGCAATGCCGAAGTGGGAGCGCATGCCGACACCCAGGATAGATATTTTTGAGATATCTTCCTTAATGTTGGCACCCTTTGCACCGAGCGAATCAGATACACTATTTGCTATATCAAATGCCTTGCTGCTGTCCGCCACCGGGACTGTGAAAGAGATGTCAGTGGATTTTCCATCACTTCCAACGTTCTGAACTATCATATCGACAACTATGTTTGCTTCAGCAATTGAATTGAACAGATTCGCGGCGATTCCCGGTTTGTCAGGTACGCCCAGAATTGTTATCCTTGCCTGGTCTTTATCATATGCAACGCCTGATACTGTGATTTTTTCCATTGATTCATCCTCCTTTGTAACAATAGTACCCGGCTCATCATTAAAACTGGAACGGATCACAAGGGGAACATTGAATTTCTTTGCGACCTCAACTGAACGCCCATGGAGAACTTTGGCTCCCATGCTTGCCATTTCCAGCATCTCGTCATATGAAATTGAATCAAGTTTTTTTGCTTCTTTGACCATATTGGGATCAGTCGTATAAACTCCGTCAACGTCTGTATAGATTTCACATATGTCAGCATTAAGGGCGGCGGCAATCGCAACTGCGGTTGTATCTGAACCTCCCCTGCCAAGTGTCGTTACATCGGAGAACTCATTGATTCCCTGAAAACCGGCTACAACGGGGATCTTATTGTCATCGAGCTCCTTTTGAAGCCTGCTGACATCAATGTGTTCGATCATTGCTTTTGTATGTGAGCTGTCAGTAATTATGCCGACCTGTCTTCCGGTCAGACTGATTGCATTAAAGCCGAGATTCTGTATGGCCATTGCAGTGAGGGCGCTGGTCACTCTTTCTCCGGAAGACAGAAGAAGGTCCATTTCCCTTTCGTTTGGCGCAGCTGTTGTCTCATGAGACAGCTGTATCAGCCTGTCCGTCTCGCCCGCCATTGCAGAAACAACAACAACAACCCTGTTGCCCTGACTGACCGTGGATACGACCCGTTCGGCAACGGCCTTGACGCGTTCGGCATCCTTTACAGATGTGCCGCCGTATTTTTGAACTATCAATGCCATATTAATACTGTGAAGAGTGAAAAGTGAATAGTGAATCGTAACTGCATGCAGTTCCAAAAAACCGCTGATCATCAGTGCTACTGCTTAGAAGCTTACAATTCTCCATTCTCGATTCTCAATTCTCATTTTTTATTTCTGATAAAGTAGTCCATCAATTTATGTCCTTTTTTGAAATTCCGGACATTTCGCCTCCTGCAAATGGACTCGGAAAAATATCTGTGTTTAGACCCTGTTCTCTCCGGCATCGTGCTTCTGTATATCGCAAACGGTATCGGATCAGAAGTATGACTCCTAACGCTTATTGGAGTCGCATGATCAGGTAACAGCAATATACTATATTTATTGAATTTTTTTATACCCCTCATTACGGTACCGACGACTTTTGAGTCAAAGTCCTCTATGGCCCGTATTTTTGCCCTGATATCACCATTGTGGCCGGCTTCATCAGGGGCCTCAACGTGAAGGTAGACAATGTCAACAGTCTTAAGCGCCTTAAGTGCGGCTCTGGCCTTGCCCGCATAATTGGTATCAAGATAGCCGGTGGCACCTTTAACAGGTATTTCTTCAAATCCCGCAGATATACCAAGGCCTTTAATAAGGTCTACTGCTGATATGACCGCGCCATTGAGTTTATACTTCGCCCTGAATTTAGGTAATGATAACTTTCTGCCCTGTCCCCAGAACCATACGCTGTTAGCCGGCAGCAGGCCCCGCTCTATCCTTTTCTTGTTGACCGGATGCTCCATCAGCAATTCTGAGGATTTCTTCATAATATTTATGAGAGTGCTGCTGCCGCTTCCTGACGGAAGATAGCTCATGATTCGTTTCCCGGTGATGTCATGGGGAGGGGTGCATTTCATTGTGTGCAAACCTCTTTTCCAAACCATCAAATGCCTGTAACTCATTCCAGGATAGAATGAGATGTTTGCGCCGCCAAGTTTATTGTTCAGAAAATTAATGAGTTTCCGCGCTTCTGCCGTAGAGATGTGTCCGGCACTGTAATCTTTCATTAACGCAGAGCCTCCAAAACCGGAACGGGGAAGTTTGAGATTGACGAGATTACACCTGAATGCCGTATCGCCCGGTGTCAGTTTTATTCCCCTGTAAGCGGCTTCTATTGGCGCTCTGCCGCTGAAATATTTTGATGGATCGTATCCAAAGATCGAGAGGTTTGCAACGTCTGATCCGGGCTGAAAACCTTTAGGGATGGTATTCAATCTTCCTGTTTCGCCCTCAGTAGCGATCTCATCCATGTTGGGAGTGCGCGCTTTCTGAAGGCAGGTTCTGCTGCCGATCTTTTTTATTGGCCTGCCGGTCATTCCATCACCGACGAGTATTATATATTTCATTGCATGATATTCGATAATTGATAATTGTTAATTAAGACAGAAAAGACTGCCTTATAACTTCCGTAATCGACGGGATAATTTAATTTTTGTTTTAGCCAAGTAATTTCAAAGCAGTGCTTAACTCTGATAACGTTTTTTTTTAATGTGTCGGACGGCAAATGACACAATGAGTTTAAGCGAATGAATGTAATTAATATCATCTCATTACATTTCTGCTCCTTTTTAGGAGCAACAGATATTTCGCCACCCTTTTCTGTCTTTACGGTTATTACAATTAACTATTGTTATGATTGTTACTATTACAGTCAGTGGTCAGTAGCAACGGACTACAAACTACGGACTACGAACTTTTTAAAGTATTCCTTTTAGTTGCTCCTCAACGTCCGCAATATTCGCCTTTACGCTTACGGGTTCTTCAGAGGCTGAAAGGGCGGTATCCGGATCTTTTAAGCCGTTACCGGTTAATGTACAAACAACTGTTTCGCCGCCTTTGAAGTAACCCCCGGCTGACAGCTTTAATACACCTGCGACTGATGCGGCTGATGCAGGCTCACAGAAAATACCTTCTGTTGAGGCGATAAGTTTATATGCCTCAAAGATCTCACTATCAGTAACGATATCTATCAATCCCCCGGACTCATCCCTTGCATTTACAGCCCCTTTCCAGCTCGCGGGGTTTCCAATCCTTATCGCGGTTGCCAGCGTTTCAGGTTTTTCAATAGGATGGCCTTTTACTATCGGCGCGGCACCGGCGGCCTGAAAGCCCAGCATTTTAGGAAGAGAATCTATTTTTTTTGCAACTTTATATTCTTTGAAACCTTTCCAGTATGCGGTAATATTGCCCGCATTGCCCACGGGAAGGGCATGATAATCAGGTGAGCGGCCAAGCTGGTCGCATACTTCAAAAGCCGCGGTCTTCTGCCCTTCAAGCCTGAAGGGATTTACGGAATTAACAAGTGTTATGGAATGTTTCTCAACAAGTTTGACAACGACTGAAAACGCTTCGTCGAAATTGCCCTCTATCTGGACGACTCTTGCGCCGTGAATTTTGGCCTGCGCGAGTTTCCCCATTGCTATTTGACCCTCAGGGATGAGAACGATAGCGGAGATACCTGCTTTTGCCGCGTAAGCAGAGGCAGAGGCAGACGTGTTGCCGGTTGAGGCGCAGATAACTGCTCTTGATTTCGCTTCACAAGCTTTTGAAATTGCAAGTGTCATACCGCGGTCTTTAAAAGATCCGCTCGGGTTTGTACCTTCATATTTAAGGTAAAGATTAATATTACTGGGAATTATTTCACTTATTTTCGAAGCTTTTATAAGAGGAGTGTTGCCCTCGTGAAGAGTGATTACAGGGGTCTCTTCGGATATATTCAGAAATTTTCTATATTCCTCAATTATGCCATGCCATGCCTCCATGATTATTCTACAATGTCCCCTTCAGCCAGTTCAACCTCCACGCCCTGCCGTTTAAGCGACTCAATTCCTTTTGTCAGGTTCTCTTCGGTTCCCTCAAGTTCCATTACCATTTCGCCAACTGTTTCGGTAACACGCGCCCTTCTTATGTTAGGCATGATATCGAATTCCTTTGCCATTTTAAAAAGAACAGGCTCTTTGATAAGCTGCTGAGGAAACGTTAATTTCACTCTGCTTTTCATTATGTCCTCCTTTTTTGATTGCGGATTTTGTGCTCACCCTGCAGGTAAGCACAATGTGCGGAATAACAAACTATTTTCATAATTGCTCACCTCGGGTTCGCCTGCATTTATCAATTGTTAATTGTTAATTAATAAATTTGATCAGTTTTATTTCTGCAATTTTCAATCTGCAATCATCAATTTTTTAAGTGCCTCCTGCTATTGCAGGGACTATTGAGATCTCATCGCCATCTTTCACATGGGTCTCTTCAGCGTTAAGAAACCTCATGTCTTCTTCGTTCACGTATACATTAACGAAACGTCTTATTTTGCCCGCATCGGATATTCTTTCACCGATTCCGGGATATTCCTTATCAAGCGCATTGACAATCTCAATGATGGTTCCAGGCTCACTGGTTACCTCTCCCATTCCTTTAGTGAGCCGCTGAAGCGGTGTCGGTATTTTTATTTTTACAGACATTAACATCCCTCCTTCTTTGTAATTTACTGAAGTCAATCACGAATGATCTTTAATTTTTTTTAGAATTTCCTCAAAAGACGTCAGGTTAGGCTTAATATAATGAGGTTCAGAGGTCTGGCCTGCAAGCGCCTCCTGGGTCTTCAATCCGTTGCCTGTGATACATATCACGGTTAAACTGTCTTTGTCTATGTATCCGTCTTTAATTAGTTTGATCGTCGATGCCAAAGTTACGCCGCCCGCGGTTTCCGCGAAGACTCCCTCAGTTTTAGCCAGAAGCTTAATTGCGTCGATTATTTCAGGGTCTGAAACATCAGCGCCGAAACCACCGGTTTCCTGAATGACGCGTGTCGCGTAGAATCCATCGGCAGGATTGCCGATCGCAAGTGATTTCGCGATAGTATCCGGCTTAACCGGCTTGATTACATCAATGCCCTTTTTGATCGCGGCAACTATAGGAGAACAACCGGTGGCCTGTGCGGCAAAGACCTTTGTATCCAAACTGTCGATCAATCCGATTTCCTTCATTTCTTTAAAACTCTTCCATATCTTGGTTAACAATGAACCGCTGGCGCAAGGCACAATAACATTGTCGGGTGCGCGCCAGCCAAGCTGTTCTATGATTTCATATCCATGTGTTTTTGAACCTTCAGCGTAAAATGGCCTGATATTGATATTAACAAAAGCCCAGTTGTACTTGTTGGCGACTTCACTGCACAGCCTGTTGACCTCGTCATAGTTTCCGTCGACGGCTATAAGGTTCGGTTCATACACAAGCGACGCAATGATCTTGCTGTGCTCGAGGCTGGCCGGTATGAAAATGTATCTTTTAAAACCGGCCCTGGCTCCCTGTGCAGATACCGAATGAGCCAGGTTGCCCGTTGATGCGCAGGATACAGTGTCAAACCCGAACTCCTTTGCTTTTGCGAGTGCTACAGCAACTACCCTGTCTTTAAATGAAAGCGTGGGATGCGCGACAGTATCGTCTTTGATATACAGTTCTCTCAAACCGATTGCCCTGGCAAGGTTATCGGCTTTTACAAGCGGGGTACAGCCAGTGTCTCCCGCGATGCCGTGATCACTCTCAACCGGAAGCAATTCCCTGTAGCGCCACAGGTTGCGGGTCCTGGACTTGATGGCGGCCCGGGTCAGCACCTTTTTTATTTCATCATAGTTGTAAATAACTTCAAGAGGCCCGAAACAGAACTCACATACATATATCGGTTCAATTTCATATTCCCTTCCGCATTCTCTGCATTTCAGACCTTTTATTAAACCCATTATGTCCTCATTAAATCGAGCAGTACTCTTCTGAATCAGTCAGCTCAGTTATAGTTGGATTATTCCCGCAAATCGGGCAATCAGCATTCCTGGGTATCCTGACCTTTCTGAACCTGGTGCCGAGGGCGTCATAGATAAGCAATTCACCCTTAAGAGGGTCCCCTTTCCCAAGAATCAGCTTTAATACCTCTGTTGCCTGCAGGGCCCCTATCACACCGGGCAGAACTCCGAGTACGCCGGCTTCCTGACATGAAGGCACAAGGCCCGGCGGGGGCGGTTCCTCAAAAAGACAGCGGTAGCAGGGACCTTCGCCGGGCAGGATAGTCGTTACCTGCCCCTCGAACCGGAGTATGGCACCGCTGACAAGAGGTTTATTTAGCATTACACATGCATCATTAATAAGATATCTGGTAGGAAAATTATCAGACCCGTCAACAACGATGTCATAGTCTTTGATCAGGTCCTTGATATTTTTGCTGTTGATCCGATCCTTTATTGCGATTACATTGACGTCAGGGTTAAGCGCCTCAAAGGTCGCTTTTGCGGAATCTGCTTTATTAACACCCAGCGTTTTTACGCTGTGGGCGATCTGACGCTGAAGGTTGCTCAGCTCAACGGTATCGTTATCAATTATGGCGATCGTACCAACTCCTGCCGCAGCCAGGTAATAACCTACAGGACATCCCAGGCCTCCGGCTCCAATCATAAAGACTTTTGCGTTTGAGATTTTCTTCTGACCTTTCCCGCCGACCTCGGGGAGTATTATGTGTCTGCTGTATCTTTTAAGCTGTTCTTCTGCAAAGTCCATCAGTCTTCCACCTCTTTTCGTATAAGTACGATCCAGTCAGTGTCATTGATTTTTTCCACTTTTAAAACACAATGTCCATAATTGAGCATTGCCTTCGGTATACTGTTTGCCGCCTCAGGATAGTCAAGAAGTATCTCAATTACCTGACCGACTTCAATATCTTCAATTGCCAGTTTTGATTTTACAAGAGTGTATGGGCATACAACACCCTTTATATCAAGCTTTTTATCTATATTCGTTCCACTCATTAAATTGCCCGAAAAAAGTGTAAATTATAAACAACTTCCGTTTTTTTTTCAATTATGACACAGGAATTACAGGAGACCCTGCTGACGGTTAAGGTTTCCTGTTCTCCACCCTTATGTACATTGCTTTGCCTGATACAATAGCGAGCCTGTTTATTTCCTTCAGGGCCGTCACCATGTCTATCTCCCTGGCTTCATGAGTCATCATTACAAGAGGGACGGCCTTTTCTTTTTTTCTGGTTTTCTGTATTACGGATTTAATGCTGATATTATGGGCGCCGAGTATGCCGGATATGCGTGACAATACGCCGGGTTTGTCTAGAGCAGAGAACCTGAGATAATAACTGCTCTGAACATCATCCATCCTCTTTATTTTTAATCTTGAATTTTCAGGCATACCCGTCCCCAGTATCCTGTTGACAGCGCCGGTTCTTATATTTCTGGCTATATCCACAATATCACTGACAACGGCACTGCCGGTAGGCATATCTCCCGCGCCTTTCCCGTAATACAGCGTTGAACCGACAGCGTCGCCTTCGACATATACCGCGTTATAGACATCATTGACATTTGATATCAGATATTCCTCAGGCAGCATCGTAGGATGGACGCGTACTTCCACGTCATTGCCGGTAAGCTTTGCTATGGCAAGGAGCTTTATTTTATATCCGAACTCCGAGGCAAATTTGATATCCAAAGGAGTTATTCTGGTTATGCCTTCAGTGTATATTTTCCTCAGCGAGAAAGGTACCCCGAAAGAAATAGAGGCAAGTATCGCAAGTTTATGGGCCGAGTCAATCCCCTGTATATCAAAAGCCGGGTCTGCTTCGGCGTAACCAAGAGCCTGTGCTTCCTTTAGAGCAGTTGAGAAATCAACGCCCTCCTCTGTCATTTTGGTTAGAATATAATTGGCAGTACCGTTTATTATCCCGTATATTGCCTGTATTCTGTTCCCTGAAAGAGCTTCCCTTATAACCTTTATTATGGGGATCCCGCCCGCGACAGCCGCTTCAAAACCTACTTCAACAGAGTTTTTCAGGGCCGCCCTGAAAATGCGTTCACCTTCAGAGGCCAGCATAAGCTTGTTAGCAGTCACCACGTGTTTACCCTTGCTGATGGCCCTGAGCACGTATTTGAGGGCCGGATTGACGCCCCCGATCAGTTCCACAATTATATCGATTTCCGGATCGTTCAGTAATGCCTCGCTGTCGGTTACAAACACATTCTTCGGCAGTTTGATCTTCTTCTTCCGGGTTGAGTCTATATCTGAGATTCTCCGTATTAGGACCGGGAAGCCGAGCTTTGACTCAAGATCCCTGCGTTTTTCAAGAAGGATCTTCACAACTCCCGTTCCAATGGTGCCCAGACCTATTATGCCTACGGATACTGGTGGTTTTTTCAACTTTTATCTCCCTTTGCGCTTAATGCATACCGGGCCTGAGAATCTCATTTGTCTAAATCAATATTATGCTTTAATATTACGTATTTATTCAAGGGGTAAATAATGAGCGTAATACCGGATTATTGTACTTTTCATCCGGAATAAAAAAACAGTTGACGAACGACTAATGTAATTGTAGAATTGTAAATATGACGGAAGTAAAGTCAAAAGACTTTTTCGATACCATACGCAGGTCGGTAAAAATGTCGTATGTTATCTCCTCGCTTTTCCCTCTTGTTATCCTGGTCTACATTTTTTACACTTATATTTCTCCAGAGGCGGATCTGAAGACGCAGATACAGCTTGCAGTACTTCTGTTGTTTGTTGTAATGATATCCATACTTGGCCTCGTAGTCATGTCCAAGGTTACAAATCAGTCGATATATTCGGCACAGAACCTTCAGGATAAACTGAACAGCCTCATAGATATTTCAAAACAGTTCAGGGAGACCCTTTATGTCGATATCCTGCTGGAGAGCATTGTCAAATCTGCAATGCATCTGAATTCCGCTGAATCAGGCTCTTTGCTTTTATATGATGACCTGGGAGATCTGAGATTCAAGGTGCTGGTTGGAAATAGAGGTCAGAAAATAAAGAACAGGTCCGTTAAACGCGGTGTAGGCATTACCGGATGGGTCGCGGAAAAAGGTGAAGCCGCGATCATCAACGACATAACCAAAGACGACCGCTTTAACCCGGAATTTGATACAGAGAGCGGATATATAACAAGATCCATTATGTGTGTTCCTCTTGTTCATGACAAGAAAGTTATCGGCGTCATTGAAGTGTTGAATAAGACCCAGGGCAATTTCACATCTGAAGATGAGAAATTGCTGTTCAGTCTGGCCGACCAGGCATCAATTTCAATCGCTCAGAGCAGGGTATTTGAAAGCCGCCACAGCGATCTTATTCATATAACCGAGATCCTTGTCAGCGCTCAGGATTATCACACACCGAAAAAAGTGGGTCATGCCAGAAGAGTAGCAAGTTACGCCACGCTCATAGGAAAGAGCATTGACATGTCCGAAGGAAACCTGAAGAATCTTTATTATGCAAGCCTGTTCCATGACCTTGGCTTTCTAAAGATCAGTCAGGGAGACCAGGCGAATATGGATAAGGTAAAGCGCCATCCCGATCTGGGTTATGAGATGATCAAGGCTATTTCAATATGGAAGGATGCCGCGGATATGATTCTGGGCCATCATGAGAGATATGACGGCTCCGGTTATCCTTCAGGTAAAAAAGGTCAGGAGATACTTCTTGGTTCAAGAATCCTGGCTGTTGCCAGCACATTTGACGTGATCACGAGTAAGTATTCCTATAAGGAAAAGGTTGATTACAACTCCGCTATCAAGGAAATTGAAGCTCACGCCGGGTCACAGTTTGATCCTGAGATAGTAAAAGCGTTCAAGGCCGCCATAAAGGACTCCGATTTGCTGGGGGATTAAAAGCCTAAGAAATCTCCGAGTTCAAGATTGTTCAACGTAGTTTAATAAAGTTCAATTTTGAACTTGTTAATATGAAATCTCCGTTTTGAACCACTTTGAGCTATGTCAAACTATTTTGAACTTCTTAAGATTATCCCAGGTTTAACGCTTTCTTGATCCCTCTTGCTGCCTGTTTTATTCTGTGTTCGTTCTCAACAAGGGCAAAGCGGACAAACCCCTCTCCCGACTCGCCAAACCCGATACCCGGTGAGACGACAACGCCGCCCTCTTTCAGAAGGAATTTTGTAAATTCAAGAGACCCCATTTTTCTAAACGCCTCAGGCATCTCAGCCCAAACGAACATGGTCGCTTTAGGAGGTTCAACTATCCAACCGGCGTTTCTAAGGCCCTTAATAAGTACATTACGCCTGCCCTCATAGGTTTTCTTAATATCAGTCACGCAGTCCTGCGGGCCTCTAAGTGCGATTATACTGGCGATTTGTATAGGCTGGAACATACCATAATCAAGATAGCTTTTTATGTTTATAAGCGCTCCCACTATGTCTTTATTGCCCACACAGAAACCAACTCTCCAACCGGCCATGGAATAACTCTTTGTAAGAGAAAAAAACTCCACTCCGATGTCCTTTGCGCCCGGCACCTGAAGGAAACTCGGTGGACTGTAATTATCAAAGGTCAGGTCAGCGTACGCGAAATCGTGCATAACTATTATGTTATGTTCCTTTGCAAAAGCAACTACCTTTTCAAAAAAATCAATCTCAACGCATGTAGTTGTGGGATTATGAGGAAAATTTATTATCAGGTATTTGGGCCTTGGCCATGAAGATTTAAAAATCTCATGCACTTTATTAAAGTAGTCGGAATCGCCCGCGCCTATAGGCACGCTCCTTACGTCGCCGCCCGCGATTATTATGCTGTAAGGGTGAATGGGATACGCAGGCGCCGGGGTAAGCACAAGGTCGCCGGGTTCTATCATAGCGTAAGTAAGATGAGATAACCCCTCTTTTGAACCGATAGTGGCCACGGCTTCACTTTCATGGTCAAGGTCAACGTCAAATCTGCGTTTATACCATTCGCATATGGCGAGCCTCAACTGGGTAATGCCTTTAGATGCCGAGTACCTGTGGTTCTTGGGGTTCTGAACCGCTTCTGTCAGCTTGTCAACAATATGCTTTGGAGTTGGAAGATCAGGGTTGCCCATACCCAGGTCAATGATATCCTCCCCGCTCCTTCTTGCCTCCATCTTAAGCT
>VAPB010098072.1_pt1 | contig 17581 bp, 13 predicted proteins | sample 3395101 | NCBI WGS metagenome assembly VAPB01 (sample SAMN08290433, study PRJNA428436) | hydrothermal vent metagenome | isolation source: Deep-sea hydrothermal vent chimney | place: Indian Ocean: Southwest Indian Ridge | reverse complement strand
TTTTGCGCAATCTCTGCGTTAATCTGCCGGATTTCTTGTGCGACGTACACATGTACGTCTCCGCGCAATCCGTTGATTTTCTTGACCTTGCGCAAAATAGCTCGTTTCCACCCTGGAAACACATTGGTTCCCATCCGGAAACTCCGGATGGGAACTAATGTATGCCGAGCGGCGCAAGCGCATTGAACAGTGATGCGTAAATCAAGGCCAGATTCACGTTGCTGTCAACCTCACCCCAGGCATCGGCAACCGCCTCGAGTGCTTTCAGACCTGCACCCTGAGGGGCTTTTCGTCCCACATCGAGGAGCATATCGGCCATGTCGGGATTCATCAGTTTCTCTGTATCTCCGCTCTGGATTGCTGCTACATCGCGGGTAAGGGTGAGCAGTTCGTCTATCACGGTTCGGGCCTCGAGCAGCGTTATGCCGCTGCTCTTGAAGGTGAAACCGGCGGCCCACGCAAGTGCCTCCCTGCGCCTGCTTTCAACGGCCCATGAAAGAACCCTGATGGCCTCCTCCCTGCCGGGCACCCCTCCCTCTGCAATATCGAACGCCCTCTTCAGGCTTCCTCTGGATAGACGGGCCACATCCATCTCTTTACCTGGTTCAACACCCTCCTTATTCAGAAACCGGGCCACAACCTCCGCAGGCAGGGGTCTGAAGAAGATGGTCCGGCAGCGCGATCTAACCGTAGGCAGCAGGGCAGCAGGTCTGTGCGTAGTGAGGATAAAGAGTGTATGGTGCGGAGGTTCCTCCATCGATTTCAGCAGTGCGTTCTGAGCCTCTTCTGTCATCCGCTCCGCTTCCCTGAAAATCACAACCCGTTCCCCACCCTCCACGGGGGCGTATGCTAGCTGCTGGATGATTTCCCTGACATCGGCGATCCCGATCGAAAGAGAGCGTGTACTTTCCGATATTTCCGGATCCCTGTAGGGATTATCCGCCTTGAAGGCCAGCGCATCTGAGGGATCTGCGGCAGAGCCGCTTTTGGAACCGCGCGGCCTGGGAAGCGGCATCCTCACCATCACGTCGGGATGTCCGTATCGAGCTATCCTCGTGCATGCAGAACAGGTCCCGCAGCCACCGAGTGTCTGCCTGAAGGCCGAGGGTCTGGTGTCATCTGGCTGCACGGCTCCGAAAAGGTCGTGTGCAGCCTCACTTTCTCCACTCGAGCAGTTGAGAGCCTGCGCAAGTGCCAGTGCCGCCTCCTCTTTGCCAACTCCATGAGGTCCCGCAAAAAGATACGCCGGAGGCAGTTCGCCTCCGGCCAGGGTTCTTTCGAGCATCCCGCGGACTCTCTCCTGGTCGAGCAGTGGTCCTGCGCTCACTGGTTTCCCCCCAGCCAGGAAAGGGGATCCTGTGCATTCCCGTCTTCATAAATACTGAACCTGAGCAGGTGTCCATCCGGCTCATCACCGACAGGTCGGAGAGCCAGTCCCACATAGCCCATCGGGAATCCCCTCTCGACCGGCTCATTCATCTGAACCTGGAGACCCTCTACATTCGTGTAGACCGTAGCATACGAGTCACCATGGTCGAGCACGATGACCGTTCCCATGTAGGCGTACCAACCGATGTGGAGGACCACCGCGTTGTGCACTGCGATGATCTCGGTATTGGGACCCGGCGCCATGATATCTATCCCCGGCGAAGTGGTTGTTGTATTGTCCCGGCCGCGCAGGCGTCCGAAAGTTCTGACAACTTCTCCCATCCCCCTGGGACTGAAGAGAGGCCACGGAAGCCGGCCGCGCATTTCAGCAAACCCACCCAGTTCCACATCGATCGACCTTCCGGCCTCCCTCAACCGGCGCTGCACCCTCTGTCGCTCCCGGATCAATTCGGCCAGGATGGCTTCCGACTCCCGTATCGAGGCAGCCACCAGTTCCTTGTCCTGGGCGATGCGGTCGAGCAGCCGCTCGGTCTCCGCCTTCCTGGTGTTCAGGTTCTGTCTGGCTCTGTTCTGAGACGTGCGGCTCTCCTCCAGAGAATCGAGAGTTCTGGTTATCTCTGTTCTCTTCTGCATTCTCTGGTCCCGAACCCCTGCGAGCCGGCCCACATTCCGGTGATGCCTGGTGGCAACTACTGTAACCCCCTTCAGGCGACGGACTGCATCGGTGAAGGTCTGACTGCCGACTATGATCTCCAGTCCCTTGCTCCGTCCCCTCTTGTAGAGCCCGACCACATAAGATTCGACTGCTCCCTGCAATCTGGAGATATCTTCATTGAGAGAGGTTATTTCGGATCTGATCTGGGTCGCTTCATTGCTCAGGCGCCTGATATCGCGATTGTAGGCATTAATGAGCTGTTCGGTGCCGGCGATCTGGCTGCCCAGCTCTCCGAGGTAGGCGGACTGCTGTGTTTCATCTTCTGCCAGCTGCCGGGCTCTGGTTTCGGCTTCTTCGATCTCCCTTTCAAGCTGGGCTATACGATCCTGCAGTTCGGTTATCGTAGCTGGTTGCTGTGACCTGACGTGTGGAGGAGCCAGAAGTACCGAAAGCAGAACCAGAGTGGAGATCGCAGGCCCGGATGCAAGCAGAATGCCTGAACACCGGATACATCTGCTGTCTTTTCTCCCCTGCATGAACACCTTCTCGTTACACCTCCAGGAACTGTCTCAGACTGAGCTGACTCCCGATCCCCCCCAGAACCGCACCCATGACAAGAATAGCACCGCAAACCGAAACCGGCAGAAAGACAACCTCTCCCAGGCCAGGTGCCACATAACCGTAAAGGGAATAGAGTATGGCAACCGCGACGGCGGCCCCCACAAGCCCCTGGAAGGTACCTTCTATCAAGAAGGGCATCTTCACAAAGGAATCGGTTGCTCCAACCAGTTTCATGATCTCCACGGCATCCCGACGCGCCCACACCGTCAGTTTCACTGTATTGCTGATCACAAAAACGCTCGCCAGGCTGACGACGAGACCTATCAGGATGCTCACAGCCGACAGTCCAAGGATAAATCGATCGAAGCGCTCTACCCAACCCTGCCCGTACACCACTTCGTCAACTCCCGATATTGGTTCTATTCTCTGAGCGACAAGGGCAGCGCCTTCAGCCGTACGCTGATCCTCGGTCAGCACGATAAGCAGTGAAGCAGGAAGCGGATTACCTTCGAGCAGGGAGAGCAGGGAATCACCAAAGTCAGCTGCAAATCTGGCCCTCGCCTGCTCTTTCGATATGTAGTTGACTTCCTGAACACCTGATACGGTAGCCACTTCAGCTCTCAATCTGGAGAGAGTCTCCCCCCTTATATCCTCCTCCAGAAAGGCCTCGACATCGACCTTGGCGCGCAACTCCTGCACGACACCCTGCACGTTGTAGGTAACGAGCAGGAATAATCCGAAAACCATCAGCGACAAACCTATCGTTCCCACGGAGACTATCGTCATCAGCGGTACGCGCCGGATCGATCGGATCGCTTCTGCCATCGCGTATCCGACCTTCATAATCCTTCACTCTCCGCACTCTCCGAAAGCAAACCATCCTCCAGGTGCATCATCCTGGCGTGCAGGTTTTCTATCAGAGCAAGATTGTGGGTTGCCATTATCACCGCAGTGCCCTGCCGGTTGATCTGCTGAAAGAGTTCTACTATTCCCCTGCCGGCTTCCTGGTCGAGATTTCCGGTCGGCTCGTCAGCCAGAAGCAGAACAGGATCGTTTACCATGGCTCTGGCCAGAGCCACCCTCTGAAGCTCACCTCCGGAGAGTTCGTCGGGAAATGCGTTGCGTTTATGCCCCAGGCCGACCCGCGTCAGCGCCCTGGTAACTCTGCTGCGCACCTCGCGATTTCTGACTCCCGTGACATGCAGTGCAAATGCTACATTCTCGTGAGCTGTACGCTCCCGCAACAACTTGAAGTCCTGAAAGAGGATTCCCATCTGTCTTCTCAGATAGGGGATCTCGCGATGTCTGATCCTGTCGGAATGGAAACCCTCGGCGATAACCTGCCCGGAAGTGGGTTTCTCCTCCATGTATATCAGCTTCATCAGGGTTGACTTGCCCGAACCGGTACTGCCGGTCAGGCAGACAAAGTCTCCCCTGCCGACCTGGAATGTCAGGTCTTTCAGGACTTCGACGGCTCCATAGGCCTTCGATACGTGGAACATCTGTACAAGTGCCATATCTTAAAAGAAGAGGGTGCGCACGACAGGAGATCGGTTCACCCGGCTCCCCGTCCGTCGAGGAGCCGGTCGGCAAGTCTGACAGCCGCCACCATTGCTCCCTCCTCTGCCATTCCCTTTCCTGCGATATCGAATGCGGTTCCATGATCGGGCGAAGTACGTACGACCGGCAGCCCTAGCGTAACATTGACTCCCATACCCCCCGCCTCAACTTTAACAGCAGTCAGACCCTGGTCGTGATAGGGCGCCAGAACGGCATCATAATTCTTCCAGAGCCGGCGTCCAAAGAAAGTGTCGGCACTGAAAAGGCCCTCTGCATTGATACCTCTGCTGAGGGCTTTCTGAAGTGCCGGCCCGAGGATCTCGCTTTCCTCCCGTCCCGCCTCTGCACCTTTTCCTCCGTGCGGATTCAGAGCCAGCAGTGCGATCCGGGGATCCGATATACCGAATCTCTGCTGAAGGCCCTGTTTGAGAACCGCCAGCCTGACTGCCATCCCCTCCACATTCAGGGCTGAGGCCACCTCTCTTATCGGAATATGGGTAGTGGCTGTCGCCACCCGCAACCCACCTCCTACCAGAAGCATCAACGGTACCGGTATGTCAAGTTTCCAGGCCAACCACTCTGTCAGGCCGGGAGTGTTCATTCCGGCATCGTGCAGGCCCTTTTTGTTAACCGGCCCCGTTACGATCGCTCTTCTCCGGGGGTCTTCGGCAACCAGCCTCACGCCGGTCTCCAGACTGGCCAGGGCAATCCGGGCGCTCACGATCCGGTTCCGGCCGCAGAAGAGCACCTCTTCCATAGCATCTTCATCTTCGGATTGAATGTCATCGGGTGGTATCACCCTGAAGCCGGGCCCTGCCGGCAGAGGCAAATTGAACTTGGCTGCGGCAAGTTCCAGCAGAAGAGGGGGAGAGATAACACCCACCGGTCCCAGATCTTCAGCCGACAGCTTGAGCAGAGCCTTGAGAACGACTTCGGGTCCTATGCCGGCAGGATCGCCGACTGTGAGCAGGAGCCGGACATCCCCGGCGCCGGTCATCTCTTTCTTTTGTGGAATCCCGCCGGTCATGACGGAAGATTATATCAATCCTTCTTGATCTCTATATAGGTCTCTCTGCGAAGTTCATCCAGCCACTCCCTGAATTCCTCCTGGCTGCGCATCTGCTGAACTATCAGTTCGACCCGGGAGAAGTCATTTCGAAGAACCATATCCACGGTGGTTCTGTCCCACGGGATGCGCTGAACGTAGTAAACCCTGTTTTCCCGCTCCAGGGGGCCCGCCCAATCACCCGGTTCGAGATTTTCAAGGGCGTCGAGCCATTCCTGTGAGAGACCAGGATCGGTGGCGGAGAGGGGCAGGAAGAGCATTCCGAAGTATCCAGTCTTTTCGGCAGCACCCTCCTCGTCGCTGAACCTGGCCACCAGATCTATGAACGATTCACCCCTTTCGAGAGCGTTCTCTATCAGGGCGAGAGTGTCTGCCAGTGCTCGTGTTGCTGATCCCGCTTCGGCTCCCTGGATGAGAATATGCCTGGCATGCGCCTTTTCCTCGTCGCGCGAAACGACCTCTATGATATGCCAGCCGAACTGGCTCTCGACCGGTTGAGAGACCTCTCCTATCGGAATATTCCAGATAGTACTGTCAACGCTGGCAACATAGGTTCCCCTGGGGGCAGATAACAGATCGCCGCCCTGCTGTCCGCTGCCGGTATCATCGGAGAATTCGCGGGCAACAGCTTCAAAAGTTGATCGCCCGCTGACTATCTGCTCTCTCAGGTCACTGATCCGCTCTCTCGCCACTGTCCGGGGATCGAGATCGGATGGCGGCTCCAGTACAATATGCCTGACAAACATGAGCTCTTCATTGTAATCGAGTAAAAACCTTTCGGCATCTCTTCTCGATACTGCTGTCGGTCGCCCGATACCCAGTTCCTGCTGTAGTTTTGTTCTGAGAAGTTGATCACGTATCATCGGCCGCCTGCGCCTTCTCAGCTCCGACAGCGTTATCCCCTCCCGGTCCAGCTGCTGCTGGAAGGCACTCTCGCCACCGAAGTTCGCCTGCAGTTCGGCGACCCACCGGTCGAGCGCCTCCACCACCTCACTCCTCTCCACCACGATCGAATCGCGCAGAGCCCTGGCCACCATCAGCGACTGATCGATCAGTCCGTCGAGCAGGGTGGAACGAAGTTCCTCTTTTTCTGATTCTGTCATCGAGCCGAAATCGATTCGGTCCTCCTGAATCCTCAGTTGAAAAAGCATTTCCACTTCGCTCTTCAGAATTATCTCGCTGCCGACTATCGCTGCTATGCCGTCTATAGGCTGTCTCCCGCCCGCCGATTCCGTCGCTACCTGTCCCTCCACCTGTAAAGCAACAGTTGCGACCATCGCCAGCGAGAGCAGCGAGCCTGACAGCAGGCGTCTCATGGGAGTCTTTCCCTGCCAAGGACGTCGAGGCCCGCCTCAATGTTGATTGAGACATCTGCCAGCTCGAGCAATCGCGAGAGCAGTTCATCCAGTTTCATATCCCGCAGATCGCTCGTGAGGCGCATTAATATTTCGTCGCGTATCTCTGCCATCGAACGCACCGATCCGGCCTCCTGCCGGTCGACAACCCGTATCAGAACATAACTGTCGTCCACCTGGACTGGTCTGCTCAGTGTACCCTCTCTGATCCCGAATACCGCATCTCCCAGTTCATCACCCAGTTCAATCCGGGAAAGATACCGGGATTCAAGATTCGTCGCCATGATCCCGAACGCTGAATCGGCCGCAACCTCTGAAAATGTTCTGCCCTCGTTGAGCGCCCCCCTGGCCAGTTCTGCATGAGCCGCATCTTCGAACCAGAGGATCTCTGCCTGAACTTCGGCCTCGGCACGAGTAAAAGAGGTCAGATTATTCTGATAATAGGAGGATATTTCCCTGTCAGAGATAAACGGGCGCATATCGAGTTCATCCTCGAGGAATACATCTATGATGATGTCCCGGCGTGCCTGTCTTGCCCTTCGCTCCACTCTGCTGTCGCTGCCGTAGCCCATCTCTTCTGCGGTCTGATAGAGCAGCTCGCTGCGCATCCACTGGTTCACATATTCGAGCAGATCCTGCTGACCGGCATTATTGAGGACCTGATCGGGAACCTGGCTCCGAAGATCCTCCATGGTCAGGTTGGCGTCACCGACCTGAGCTATGACCACCGGCGGTTCCGATCTTCTGGTGCAGGCTCCCGAAAGAACCAGGGCAGCAAGTACGAACAGAGACACCAGACGGCGCGCGGTCAACTTCTGACAAGTCATATTCGACAGGAGGCACCTCATCTGTTATCTGGTGGAACTGTTTCCGTTGAATCACTGTTGACTGCTTCGCGCCATGCCACGATCTTTTCTGCCCACTCTCTGACGGCCTCCTCGTTTTTCCAGATTCTCGAACGCTCTCTTGCCTCGGCCTTGAAATCCTCAACGAGGGTTTTCGCCATTTGGATCCTGAAATTCTCACGCAGGTTATCTTTAACGTCTTCCAGATTGATTACGTGCGGAGGCCGAATCTCTGTAACCTGATAGATCGAGAGACCGAGAGGCGTCTCCACAACAGGACCGAATTCATCAAGGGGCGTTTCAAAAACGGCTTCTCCGAGCGCACCGAATTCTTCCCTGCTTATCGAGGCAAAGCGACCTGAACGCTCCCTGAATCCCGGTCTGATGGTGTATTGTCCGGCCAGCATGGCCATGCTCTCCCCGGCTTTTGCCCTGCGCAGCAGGTTTTCAGCCTCTTCTCTGGTTGCGACAAGCACCTCCACGATCTGTCTGCGTTCCGGTAGATCGAAGAACTGCGGATTCTCCTCATAGTATCTCTGAAGTTCCTGGTCGGTGGCCGGCCTGGCACCACTTCTGAGGTTCTCCAGCTTGAGGGCATACAGCCTGCTGTCTGTAAACTGTATTCCTGCTGCAATTATGCCGGGATTCCTGCGATAGCCTTTCGAAGTGGCATATTCGGCCACCTGATCTATAATGATCCAGTTTACAAAGGTACTTCTCCAGTCATTCAGCGACAACTTGTTGTCTCTCTCCCGGGGAGTGAGAAGCTCGATGTATTCCAGCAGATCTGCGGCTGTATAGGGATCTGAATTGGAACGTACGATCACCCTCCTGCTGTCCTCTCGAGACAGTTCAGGAAGAGGGTTGTTGGCTGCATCTCTTTCGAATGAATCGTTTAACTCATCGATGAGCCATCTGAACTGATCCTCGTCCAGATGAAAACCCTTGCCCGACCACATCCGGTTCGACAGATCCTGTTCCATCTGCTCCTGTCTGTCTGAGAATATCCTGGAATACGCTGCTGCCCTCTCCTCCTCTGGGGAACCTCTTTGGCGGGTCCTTTCCTCCAGGACATTGATGAAGTGATATTCTTTCCCCACCTGGATCGGGCCCTGCCATGTTCCTACAGGTATCTCGTAAGCAATGGGCTGCAGATCGGGGTAGACACTGAACGGCCCCTCTCCCCAGGCCAGCCATTTGAGATCGCCCCTGTGAAGCGCGACTTCGTTGTCTTTCGAGTAAACGACTGCCACACTCCCCCAGTCTTCACCCGCCAAAAGGCGATCCTTCACTTCAAGGGCGGCAGTTTGATTCAGCGTGATGATATGCTGAAAATGTCTTTCAACGAGTGAGCGGCTGAGCAGGCTGTCAATTTCTGCATCGGTGATTGAGATCGCTTCAACTATTTCGAGCTGCTTGACGAGTCTGTTGAGAAGATCCTTTATATGTCTTTCACGGCGGCGCTTGAAATCGTCTGTCCTGTGCAGCTTGTCGGCACGCCCGCCCTCCTGGATCAATTTATACCCGATAAGGTCATCCAGGCTCTCGTTCAGCACTTCAACCTGTCCCTCGAGTGTTCTGAATTCATTCGGACGCGGTCTGTAGAAATTCTGGAATACTCCCAGGGTAATCTCTAGACCGTTCACCTTTGCCACTACCCGGTCGCCGTACTCTTTCTGACCACATCCTGTCAGACCGATGCTCACAAGAATGCCGAGCAGGGGAAGAGTCAGGCCCGAAAGTGTTAAGTATCGATTTTTGTTAACCATCATCTGATTCTCTTCGATCCGGATTTTCATTGATTAGCGCAGTAACGTATCGAGCTTCCTTCTCTTTCAGCAAGAGGTTTCTGACCTCTCTTATCTGCTCCGGCGGAGCAGATTCCTTGAGTTTCACTTCAAAGGTGAGCGGAGAGTCACCCGCAAATCGCACTTCTTGATCCAACCTCACCAGCAGATTCTCCCACATCGATCTGTCGAATACGCGATCCCCTGGAAATACTCCGGTCACGATATCCTTCTGTATTACCAGCGAATCGAGCCCCAGTTCCGCACCGGCTACTCTTATAAAAGAAGCATCAATCAGTGCAGCGGCCGCCGCCGGCAGCAACCCGAACCTGTCCCTCAACTCACTGTAAAGTTCTCCTATCTCTTCAACGCTTCGGGCCTCGACCGCCCGACTGTAGAACTCGAGCCTAAGACCCGGTATCGATACATACTCTTCGGGCAGGTAAGCCTCTCCCGGCAATTCGAGTCTGGGCGGACTCCAGACGCTCCCCGGAGTCTCCTGCATCTCGGCCACAGCCTCTGCCAGCATCTCCTGATAGAGGTCGTATCCCACCGCGGCTATGTGTCCGTGCTGCTGGGCCCCCAGCAGGTTCCCCGCTCCTCTTATCTCGAGGTCGCGCATGGCAAGGTTGAGACCTGCTCCCAGCTCGGAATGCTGCTGGACCGCCTGGAGCCGCTGGCGGGCATCCCGGGTCAGCCGGCGTCCCTTCGGAACCAGGAAATATGCAAATGCCTTCTGGCTCGAGCGTCCCACCCTGCCCCTCAACTGGTACAATTGTGCAAGACCGAGTCTGTCTGCCCGGTTGACTATAAGGGTATTCGCGTTCGGCAGATCGAGTCCCGACTCGATAATCATCGTCGAGACGAGTACCTCGGTTGCCCCCGACGTGAAATCTATCATCGACTTCTCCAGCATCCCCTCCCTCATCTGCCCGTGCGCAAGCCCAACCCTGGCTTCGGGTATGAGGCGCTGTACCAGCCGGAGTGCCGAATCGATGGACTGGACGCGATTATGCACGAAGAATACCTGTCCCCCCCTCTGAAGTTCGCTGCGGATCGCATCTTCGATTATCTCCTCGTCAAATTTCACGACCTCGGTATGTATGGGCATCCTGTCTTCGGGAGGTGTTGTGATGACGGAGATATCCCGGATGCCCAGCAGTGACATGTGCAGGGTTCGCGGAATCGGGGTTGCGGTAAGACTCAACACATCCGCCTGAGCCCGTATTGATTTCAGTTTCTCCTTTGCCCGCACCCCGAAACGGTGTTCCTCGTCGATTACTATCAAACCGAGATTGGAAAAGGTGACGTCACCGCTCAGAAGCCTGTGGGTGCCGATCACGAGGTCTGCCTGACCGCCTGCCAGATCTTGCAGGGTTTTCCTCTGCTGAGACTTCGTCCTGAACCGGCTGAGCATTTCAATTCGCACAGGAAATCCGTCGAGACGCTCCCTGAATGTCTCCAGGTGCTGCTGAGCCAGGATCGTGGTCGGTACAAGAACTGCAACCTGGGCTCCCCCCTCGATCACTTTCAACGATGCCCGGATCGCCACTTCTGTTTTTCCATATCCCACGTCACCACAGATAAGGCGGTCCATATTCCTTGTAGATTCCAGGTCCTCCTTCACCTCCTGAACCGCTCTGGCCTGATCGTGGGTTTCCGCATAGGGGAAGGAAGCTTCAAGCTCCTCTATGAAAATATCATCAGGCGGGTATGCAGTTCCCCCTGCCGTGGAACGTATCGCATAGAGCCTGGCAAGTTCTTCAGCCATTTCCAGGAGATCGCGTTTTGCCCTCTCGATGGTACGCTGCCACGCAACCGAGCCAAGTGTGTTCAATGACGGTACGCTCTCTTCACCCTGTCCTATGTACCTCTGAACCCGGGCCATCTGGTCTATCGGAACCAGAAGCTTGTCCCCTCCGGCATACGCCAGCTCCAGCAGTTCGGTCTGCAGCCCATCCACCGAGAGGCTTCGAAGTCCCTCGTAGCGGCCGATTCCGTGATCTATGTGAACAACCAGATCACCGGTGGTGAGCGATTGATATGAACGGATGGCACTATGTCCCCTGACCCGCAGGCGATGGCTGCGACGGGATCTCATGAAAAGCTCGTGATCCGGCCAGACGGCCAGATTCGCCTCCTTCCATACGAATCCAGCCCCCAGCTGACCCAGTATCAGTCGTGGACCGCTTTCTTCCTGACTGCTCAGCAGATCTTCAAGCCGATCTCTCTGTCCCTCCTCTTCAACCAGTATCGTCGGTACTATTCCATCTTTCCGAAAACGCCCGATCTCTTCTCTCAGCAGATCGAAATCCCCTGCCACTGCAGGAACTCTTGTTGCCTCACAGTGCACAACCTCACCCTCACCCGATACAATCAGTGGAAAATCGACCCCACTGTGAGATTCCCGAAGCGTTTTCAAAACATCCGCTGGTGTCAGAATCCTCTGTGGCGGGAGCCACCCTTCCGGAGATTCTGCAGAGGAGTAATTCTCTGCAGCACGCCGGTGGATGTTGTGTATCAATTCGTTTACCCGTTCCGGTTCCCATACCGCAACTATCGCCCCCTCCGGTATGATATCTGCCAGTGTGGCAGTTCTCTCTGTCAACAGCGGCAGATACCATTCGAGACCCTCCCACAACTGCTCTCTTTCGAGAGCCCTCTCCAAAGGTGTGTCCGCCACAATTCCGCCCTCCAGTTCAACTGCTGCCCTCTCTGCAGCAACACGGCAGACATTCTGATCAACAGTCACCTCCCGTACAGGAGGGATCCTTACCCGCCCGAGCCCGCCCACAGTCTTCTGGTCACTCAGCTTGAATTCCCTGATCGCTTCGATTGTGTTTCCCCAGAACTCCAGTCGAACACCCTGCTGAAGATGGGGTGGCGAGATATCGATCAGGCCTCCCCGAACCGCAAACTCCGCCGGTCCTTCCACCAGATCATTCCGCTCGTATCCCAGGAGAAGCAGGGTCGAGACCAGTTCGTCGAACCGCCTCTCCTCTCCTTCCATTATCTGTTGTTCCCTGGCCTGAAGCGCAGAGAGATCGGGTGACCAGATGGTAAGTGCCGGCGCTGAAGTCACGACGATCCTCCTGCCGCTTCTCTCCAGATGCAGAAGTGCATCGTGTCTCTCGTAGGATATCAGTGGGGAGGGGCTCAACTCTTCGTAAGGATCGAAAGGCCACCTCGGCAGGAGGCGGACCACTTCATTTCCGACCATGGCAGCCAGATCGTGGGCAGTCTCTTCCGCTTCCTCTTGATCGGGCAGGATAGCCACCGTTTTCGATTCGGGAAGTTCCCCTGCAGCGGCAGCAAGCAGGACCGCTCCCAGGGAACCGGGAAGAGCAGGAATTTCGAACCTCTTTGACCGTTGAAGATATTCGAGGAAAGTTGCAAACAGTTCTGTTGAAGTAATCTCCGCCCTCCACAAATCCAGCAGTGGGGACCGGGCGGCGCTTTCCGGTGAGATCATTTCAATCCGTACCGCTTCAACTTTCTGTACAGATTGGCACGATCTGTATTGAGTCGTTCGGCTACCCTTGAGACAACGCCATTGTTCTTCTGCAGTTCCCGGGCGAGAAGTTTCGCCTCATACGCTTCAAGTCTGTCCCTCAGGCTCAAATCTGATTCATCAACATCGTCGGATGGCTCTTCGGCCCTTCCTGCAGAGGGAAGGACCTCCTCAACCTCCTCTGATCCAACACTCGTACCTTCATGAAGAATCATCAGCCTCTCAACAGCGTTTTTCAGCTCCCGAACGTTGCCGGGCCAGCTGCTTGTCATCAGCGCTTCGACACCGCCGTCGGTCAGTTCGACGGGATGCCGGTTGTTCACACGTGCAAACTGCGATATGAACTCTGCGGCCAGCTCCGGAATATCTTCGAGCCTGGCGCGAAGAGGGGGAACCTGAATGGGCAGCACGTTGAGACGGTAGTAGAGATCCTCACGGAATCTGTCCTCCTTCATGAGGAGAGCCAGGTTCTGGTTGGAGGCCGCCACAACCCTTACGTCCACAACCATTATCTTTTCACTTCCCACCCTCTGCACCTCACCCTCCTGCAGTACCCTGAGCAGCCTGGCCTGCGTTTCGAGGCTGGTATCCGCCACCTCATCAAGAAAGATACTGCCCCCGTCGGCCTGCTCGAATCTTCCACGATGCATAGATGCGGCTCCTGTGAAAGATCCCTTCTCATGGCCGAACAATTCAGATTCGATCAGATCCTTTGGAATCGCTGCACAGTTGACCTGTACGAAAGATCTGTCCGCTCTGTCGCTGTAAGCATGAACCGCCCGTGCAACGAGTTCTTTTCCCGATCCGCTCTCTCCCAGGATGAGAACCGTTGCCTTCGTGGGGGCGACCTTTCTTATCCTTTCCCGCAATCTCTGCATCACCGGTGATTCACCTACCATGGTGTACCGGTAACCGATTTCAGCCTTCAAATTCTCATTTTCCCGTCGCAGCTTCGCCAGTTCAACGGCGGTTGACACCTCGGCCAGCACTTTCTCTGCCGCCAGCGGCTTCTCGAGGAAATTCGTAGCACCCAGCCTGATGGCCCTGATCGCATTATCCAGCGTTGCATGGCCGGACATCACGATAATCGGATATTCATAGCCCTTCTCAACAAGACGGGCCAGCACCTCCAGTCCATCAATCCCGCCGAGCACGATATCGAGCATTATCAGATCGGGAGAGACCTCGTCTGCCGCCTGGATCCCCTCCTCTCCTGTGGGTGCCTCGGAAACATGATACCCTTCATCTTCCAGGAGTCCGCGCAGGCTGCTGCGGATTCCCGGCTCATCATCAATAATGAGAACAGAACCGTTCATCTGAGTCCTTCCAGGGGTGCGGTGAGTTCTTCATGATCGAGATCGATCCGGATCCTCATAACCGCTCCTGTCTGATGCCCATCGCTTTCTGCGGTTATCTGCCACGAGTGATCTGCCACGATCCGTGCAACCATTGAAAGCCCCAGCCCCGTGCCTCTCGATTTGGTGCTGTAGTCGGGATAGAAGAGCTTGGCCGCATCCTCCGGTTCGAAACCGATCCCGCTGTCCCTCACTTCCACCTGCACAGAATCTCCCTTTCTTTCGAGCACCACGTTCACCTCCCCGCCTCCCGCCGATTCAACCGATTCAACCGCATTCTTGACAAGGTTGATCATGGCCCTCTTGGTCAGGTCGGCGTCCATTTTGAGAGCTGGAATCTGTCCTATAACCCAGACGTTGAGACGGGCTGTCTGCGATCCCTCCTGGAAGAGGGCAACAGCGTTTCTGACCACTGATTCCAGATCGGCCGGTTCCATGCTCGGCTGCGGCAGTTGCGCAAACTCACTGAACGAGGCCGCCATCCGGCGGAGTGCTTCCACCTCCTCATTCATGGTCTGGATCGATTCCCTTATCGCCGTATCTGTTTCCCACGTCCCATCCGATTCCAGCCTGGCCCGCACGCGGTGCAGTCCGATCTGTATCGGGGTCAGAGGGTTCTTTATCTCATGGGCAATCCCGCGGGCAACATCTCTCCATGCGGCCTGCTTTTCAACAAGGATGATGCGATCGCGCGCCTCCTTAAGCTGATCGGTCATCGTATTGAACGAATCGACAAGAACCTGCATTTCATCCCGCGCCTCAACATCCACCCGGACATTCAGGTTGCCTTCAGCTACTGCCGCCATCCCCTTTGCCAGTCCCAGAACCGGATTGCTGACCCCTCCGGCCAGCAGACGGGCGGCGAAGAACGCACCGACAGTCAATATGACAAGCCAGAGACTGGCAATGATCCAGAGGCCCTCCTGCAATCCGGTGCCTCCAAGCCTCGTTATGATCCTGAAACTGTCAAGTCCTTCCTCCAGGGCGTATCTCGCCCTGACAATCTGTGGATCCACCCAGATTCCGGCGCACTCGACAGCATCGTTTTCAGAGGGTTTGATCAGGGCCATATAAACTCCCCTGTCGCGATAGTTGAAGAGCGTACGCTCATCCCATGTAAACTCTACTTCGGCAAGCACCTGCGGTTGCTCGATGCGGGGATCGGGAGGATCTGCAGCCAGCGTATCGGTTCCAGGCCCGCTTCTTCCGGCTGCCGTTCTGAATTCACCTATTACCCAGTTACCCGTTTCGTCCCGGCTGAACTGCATGGTGAAATCCGGGGGAATGAGACCGGTTGTCGACTCCGCTCCTTCTCCCGTGACCTCATTACCCCAGGCCTGCAGGCTCAGCTCCTCACTCGTCAGAGCCAGTCTCACTACATCGAGTCCGCTCTCCATTGCCTCGTCCACGGGAAGTCGCACGAAAAAGGCCCTGATGACATCCACCGCACTACCCGATACATAGAGCAGGGGAACTGTCGGTATGAGCAGAAAGAGGATCAAGGCCAGAGTCAGCTTCAGCTGGAACCGACTGTATCTCTCCGGATGTCTCCACCTGTAACCAACGATGATCGTGATCACGAAAGCCAGGAATATGACCCAGGCGAAGAATATATAGACGGGGGGAGTTGAACCGGGCACAGGTTATCGCTCCGGAAGGTCGACCGGTCTGAACCGCTCGCTTTCACCCTGGAGCTCCTCCTCCCCATAGCCTGCTGCACTCATTAGAGCTCTTGCAATCCTCGTACCAATCCCTGTAGAGGATCCTCCACCCTGTTCCCTCGCAGCAGACTGATCACTCGGTTTGCTCATCCAGTTCCGCAGCTCATCGATTGTTTCCACTGTCATCGGCTGGTAGCTTACTCGTACAACGAAATAGTAGGTTGCGTTCATATCGAGACCCAGTTCATCCATCGATCCCATCAACACACCTTCCAGCCTGGTGCACTGGGTGACTACTTCATCGAAGCTCTCGGATTTCAGCCTGATGTCAGTGCCGAGCAGTCGATATTTTCGATCGAAGGCATCGAAGCTGACCCTGAATGGAATGGGACGGGTTGATACGTGGGTGTCGAACCAGCCCGCACGCCGGCGGTACAGTTCGACCGTATAGTCGATTGCTGCCGTGCCGCCCTGCCTGACAGTCCGTTGTGCTTCAGCGTCGAAGAGCCCTGTAGTCTCTATTGAGAACCTGAGCTCCCCTTCCTGGCGATACACCTCGCCTATGGAAATCGAGGGATCCGCTTCCTGCCCGGAGACAGCTGACGGAATCAGCCCAACAGCTATTACAAGCGCACCCAGCCTCTGAAACACTCGACCCCCCACAATTGTCGACAGGTTTCGGATTTGTACTTTAAATTCGCTACTTCTCTCTTATCACTATTTCGCCGATCCCGCCCTGCAGATCGAGTCTGAGATCGGCCACATTCCTGCTGGCCCCCGGTGAATAGACATACCTGCCATCTCTTCTCCATCCACCCGGCACATCCACTTCAGCCAGGAAACCCAGTTTGCTTATTCTTGCTCTGACGGTCATGCCAACCGGTACTATTATCGTCATCGATCCCAATTCGAGGTCAACCCTGACTTCCCGGCGCATTTTAAGTTTACCATTGAAGTCCAGCACTATTTCACCGGCAAATCCGTTGATATCGAGGAATTCAAATGCAAGATTTCCCAGGTTCTCTATGCGCATCTCACCCATTTTGACGTCTATCTCAACCCGATCGATTACTTTTTTCGACACTGAGGGAAATGAAGCGTTTAGTTCCCCGGCCCACAGCGCCAGATTGAGATTGTCAAAGGTCAGATTTTCACCGTCAAGTTTCAGTACCCCTGCCTTCAGAGAGACATCGAGGTCGACTTCGGAGTTGCGGGGTAGAAGTATTTCCAGCTCTGATTCCTGGCCCTCCTCATCGGTATCGAAGGAGGAAAGCCGCATGTCGAGTTCAGCCTCGAACAGGTTCCTTTCCGGTACCCAGTCAAGCGTACCTGAGAATTGATTCTCGTGATACCTGTATCGAGCCCTGCCCTGCAAGTTGCGGCCTACGCTTTCAAGGAGTATCTCTGCACCATCGCCCCTGATCTTCACCCGCAGAGGCCTGTCGGTATCGGGAGTGAACCATTTCGTCAAAACCCGGGGCTGGCTCTGAGCAAAGAGCATGGAAGACGTTACCAGCAGGAGCACCAGCGTAACCAGCAGGGCTTTCAGTGTCTGTTTCTCTTTTTTACTCATCTTTTTACTCATCGAACAGCTTCCTTAGTGTACCGTTCCGCAATTACGCTGGTATTCGTTCGCCAATGCATTCCGGCCTGCCGCGTTACTCGTCGTCGCAATAGTCACCACTATTCCTCCTCCTCGCGCCTTGCCGGCCGCACGCCTCGGCGCTCTCGATACGTCACCGTTATTACGGAGCGGAACACAGTGCACCATTCCGCAATTTTGCCGGTATTCGATCACCTGTGCACTCCTTAGAAATCAAACGACCAGCGGATGTA
>VAPB010783028.1_pt1 | contig 17657 bp, 14 predicted proteins | sample 3395101 | NCBI WGS metagenome assembly VAPB01 (sample SAMN08290433, study PRJNA428436) | hydrothermal vent metagenome | isolation source: Deep-sea hydrothermal vent chimney | place: Indian Ocean: Southwest Indian Ridge | reverse complement strand
TGGATGGAAAAGGCCAGGAAAAACTGGGGAGAGGATCCAGAGACCTGGAAATTTGAACCCCTGGGCGATCTGCCTGTTGGCCGGGGAGTTCACCTGGTAACAGTCAATGATTATCTGGCTCGCCGAGATGCGCGCTGGATGGCGCCCATCTACAGCTACCTGGGATTAAGTGTTGGCGTGCTGCAAATGGCAGCCAGGACTGAGCATGGGAAAAAGGCTTTCCTGGTCAACCTTGAGAATAAATCACCCCAGGAAGATCGCAATCAGCTGGATATGGTGCTCAGGGATATTACTTATCAGGCAGATATTGTTTATGGAACCAATAATGAATTTGGTTTTGACTACCTGCGGGATAATATGACCATGCAGCTGGAAAATAAGGTGCAGCGCGGACATCATTATGCCATCATCGATGAAGTTGATAATGTCTTGATCGATGAAGCCCGAACGCCGCTGATCATATCCGGTCCATCCCATGATGATCCTGAGTGGTTCCGCCGTATGGCGAAAATTGTCAAACGTTTAATCCCTGAAGATTATGAGATCAGCATCCGTGATCGGAACATCACTCTTACTCCCCTCGGCGAAATGCATATTGAGGAGCTCCTGGGTCAACCCCTGGGGGATCCAGACCGCCCGGAAGACATCACCACTGAACAGGCCCGATTGCTAGGTTATCTTGAGCAAGCGCTGCGGGCTGAGTTTATTTTCAAGAAGAATAAAGATTACCTGGTCCAGGCAGGTAAAGTTGTTATTGTTGACGACTTTACAGGAAGATTGATGCCGGGACGTCGTTGGTCTGATGGGCTGCACCAGGCTGTTGAAGCCAAGGAAAATGTTAAAGTGCAGGGTGAAAATGTCACCTACGCCACCATAACCATTCAGAATTATTTCCGAATGTACGAAAAACTTTCAGGAATGACGGGAACCGCAGTAACGGAATCCGAGGAATTTAACGAAATCTATGGTTTAGATCCGATTGCAATTCCAACCAACCTGGATTTTATAGCTGCCCAGGAAGACACATCCCTGGTTACTTTGAAAGGCAAAGAACCTGATTCGGGATTTGAATACACATATTATTCAGATAAAAATGATCCTGAAAAACACCCCCTTTACTGGAAGCGGAAGGATTTTTCAGATTTGATTTATATTAGTGAGGAAGCCAAATTACGGGCGATCGCTGAAGAGATTTTGACATCCCATGTGTTTGGAAGACCTCTTTTGGTTGGCACAACCTCGGTAGAAAAATCTGAACAATTATCTAATCGGCTTGATGGACCATCCATTCGCACGCTGGCTTATACTTTAATGATTCGAGAAAGCTGGCTGAGAAAACATGATCGTTATCCTGACGGGCGCAGAATACTTGAACTCCAACCACTCAACATTCCCCTAAACGACTTAAAACTGGGTCATTTGCGTAACCTGGTGAAGCAGTTAGAGCTTGATCTGGAATTAAATGTCAATGATCCGGAAAACCTTCAGCTGCTGCTGGAGATCCTGGAACTGGGTCCAGATTACCAGGAGAGGTTAGCCCAAGTGTTAAAGCGTGGAGTCAATCATAATGTTCTTAACGCCCGAAGACATACTGAAGAGAGTCAGATCATTGCCGGTGCGGGAGCTTTTAGTGCAGTGATGATTGCCACCAGCATGGCCGGTCGTGGTGTGGATATTAAACTGGGTGGAGAATTGGCAGAGGAAATCACATCTGATGTAGTGCGGGTTCTCAATCGGGCAGGACATAAAGATCCATTTGAATTATCCCTTTCGGACCAGGAAAAACTAATCAAGCAACTTTCCCCAGAAGATTACGGGATCTATGATACAGAAATAAACTTTTTCCTTCAGCACATGAAGGATAAGGAACAAGTTAAAATTCTTGGCGGCTTGCATGTGATAGGTTCAGCGCGCCATGAAGCCAGGAGAATTGACAACCAGCTCAGAGGTCGGGCAGCTCGCCAGGGAGATCCGGGGTCGTCGCGTTTTTACCTTTCCATGGAAGATGATTTAATGGCGCGTTTTGGGGGACAGCAAATGGAAGCCTTGATGACTCGACTGCAAGTTGATGAATCCATGCCTATCGCCAATCCCCTGGTAGATCGGGTAGTTGAACAATCTCAAAACCGGGTGGAAGGGGCGAATTTTGATGTTAGAAAACATTTGCTGGAATACGACGATGTGTTAAATACACAGCGCGCAATGATCTACCAGCAGCGCGATCGTGTATTTCAGAAAGAGGATCTTTCAGGGGATGTTCTGGATATGCTTCGGACTGAGGTTTCCGAACGGGTTGCCAGTGCAATCCTGGAAAAAAACGGTTCAGATGACATTGGAAGCACCTGGCGATTACTTGCCTGGTTGTCTCAGACTCAACCAACACTGTCTTTCCAGAAACGACAAGTTCCTTCATATACAATGCAATTGATCCTCAATGAGATTCACAGTAAGAATTTTGAGCTGTCGAAATCCCAGGTCCGTACCGCCCTGATAGAAATTGGGAAAAAAGTTCTGGCAGCAGAAGGGGAGTATGTCCTGGATGCTGTTGGTAGAATCCTGGAAGATCGCCAGTTCAGGTTCGTAGACCAACTTGAAGATCGCCTGGAAACCCTGGATACTTTCCTGGAAGGTCTTTCCTACGGCAGTGAAGAACCCTTGAATCCTCAAACCGTTTTCGCGGAATTAAAGGATCTGGTGAGAACCCGTTTTGAACTAAATCCCTCCCAGATCAAAGAACTCGTAGATGGACCCGGTGAGGACCTTAGGGAAGAATTGGGATCACAGCTGGAATCCCAGCTGAAGAATGTTGAGTTTACGCGGCTGTTAGGAGGAGTGGAACGTTTATTAGGATCTGCTCTGGAGGGAGATGAAATTCCCGTTGCTGATCTGGATTGGGAGTCGATCAGTGGTTTAGTTGATGAGAGGGTTAAATCTCAGTTCGCGAACCGTTTGGCAGCATATTTTGAGGACCCTGATGATTCCCGGATTGTTAAAAGTATTGATGCAGGTTTAAATGAAGTTCCTGGTACTCAGTTATCAGAATCGGACATAGTCAGGATCTTGGGTTTAATGGCAGAAGGCCGGCGGGCTGCATTTGATAAAAAGACCCATAAACGCGTCTGGTTGAGGACACAGCGTTTGCGATATACCTTCTATGCTGCTGATCTAATGGATCAGATGAACCCGGATGACATCGAATCGAGTGTTCTGTCTCATTTGGAGATGGCCAGAGACCAATTACAACAAGCCTGGGGCGCTAATGAAATCCTAAGATTGCGGGAAACCCGCCTTTCTTTGATAGAAGACAAATTCAAGGAAATGATTAAGGAACGATTTGGCAAGGATGACTATCAAAAATTTACAAACCAAACAATTGAAAACTTATCCGAAAATTACCAGGATTATATCCGGGAAATTCTGGGCGCCTCTGCCATGAGCAATATTTACAGAGAGTTATTCCTGCGGGTAATATCTGAACTCTGGGTGGAATATCTCACCGAGATGGAAGCTCTCCGGGTAGCAATTGGGCTGGAGGCATATGCCCAGAGAGATCCCCTGGTTCAGTACAAATCTCGCGGTTTTGAAATGTTTCAACAGCTGATGGAAGATATGCGCGGGGGAGTAATCAATCGCATGTTTACCTTTCAACCCAGGAATATCAATCGGATCCAGGCTGGTGTTGAGGAAGACAAAAAGACCCCCAAAAGGGCTTAAAAGGAAATAAATCGGGTTAAAAATCAATTTCGGACCTCTCCAATTTGGAGAGGTCTCTTTTTTTTGGAGCCAAGTTAATCAGGTACAATAAAAAAAAGTCATTTTCAGGTATTAAACAGGTTGTAGATGACGGAAAGGACAATACCCGAAGCATCTGAATATTTCAGGAATCTGCCCAAAGTGGAGCTTCACCGCCATTTGGAGGGATCTTTACGTGTTCCGACAATGATGGAAATCGTCAGGGCGCATGACCTGGATGTAAAAAACACCGGATATTTGCGGCCGCTCGTTCAGGTTGAGCATGAGGATCCTTATACATTTGAAAATTTCCTGTCTAAGTTTGGCACATTACGCCTGTTCTATAAATCTCCTGATATTATCAAACGGGTCACCTGGGAAGCTATTGAGGATGCAGCCCGGGATAATGTCCGATACTTTGAGCTTCGCTTTACTCCCGTAGCACTCAGCCGGGCGGAAGGATTTCCTATGGCTCAGGTAGTGGATTGGGTTATTGAAAGCGTTCAGGAGGCTTCCGCAGAGTTTGAAATCCTGGTCCGATTGATTATCAGCATCAATCGCCACGAGAGCACTACCCAGGCTGAGAAAGTCCTGGATATTGCTCTTGAAAGGGTGGATCGGGGTATTGTTGGTATTGATCTGGCTGGCAATGAAAAAGAGTTTTCAGCAAAACCATTCCAGGATTTATTTTCCAGAGCCAAGCAGCATGGTTTGTCAATTACAATTCACGCCGGGGAATGGGGTGGTGCAGAAAATGTCCGCCATGCGATAGAGTCTCTGGGTGCTGATCGAATTGGTCATGGTATTCGGGTTTTGGAAGATCCAGATACTGTTGCCTTGGCCCGGGAACGGGGAACCTTATTTGAAGTCTGTGTAACCAGTAATCATCATTCAGGTGCAGTTGAAACTTTATTGGATCATCCCATCCGGCGAATGATACAAGAGGGTTTAAATGTGTCTATCAATACTGACGACCCCAGTATCTCGCGGATCAGTTTATCCACTGAGTACCAGACCATTCACGAACAATTTGGAATGCCAATAAAAGTATTGGCTGAAAGGGTACAGGCTGCTGTGAAGGGGGCATTCATCCCGGCTGAATTACGGTCGCGATTAGGGGTTAAGATAGCTGAGGAATTTCGTTTGGCGCTTGAGGATCAATAGAGTTATTATTCCCGGTTTCTTTCCCATTCCTTGACAGATTCGTCAATAATCTGACGCACTTCTGGATCTGGTATTTCCTCGACATCATCATAAGAATCTAATCCCACCCAGAATCTGATCTCTTTATTGTGGTTTTCCATCATATGGATCCCTTTGCCTGCCAAAGGAGAACCGATCAATCTCTTTTGCAGAATGTTATTTACCTCATCAACCACACTGAGCATTTTCCCTTCATCAATCTCTTCTTCGTCCTCATCCTCAATTTCTGGGATAACGTTCACTAGAGGAGGGAGGACTTCAGCTGTTGGAGGGGGTGCTGGTTCAGGGGATTCATCCTCCTGGATTGTGATCAGGTTCAAAATATCCCTGGGCAGCTGATCTTTTTTCAGGTATTTTCCATCCAGATCAAAAACAGGCGATTTACCTTCTTCTCTCCAGACCTGGAGGATCAATTGGGAATCAGGACTGGGCTTGCGTACCTCGGGAGAAGATTGATCTGGTGGATCTTGATCAACCATTTCGGGTGATGGATCTTCTTTTTTAGTCAGAGATCTTGTGAGGGGAGTATCCAGTGACAGCAGGAAAAGACCCAGAAAAAAACCTATCGCAAGTGCGAAAAGTACAATAAAGATTAACAATACAGTTTGCATAGATGCTCCTTCTTACCCTGGAGGCATTTGACAGCTTGGGCAAAAGTATGTTGACCGTTGCGCAATCTTAATCCGTTCTATTGGAGTTTGACAATTCTTACAAGGTTCTCCCTCTAAATTATACACTGAGAGATACTTCTGGTAATCCCCTCCTCGATACATCCAGTCGATACTGGAACCCTGTTTTCGGATTGCTTCTAACAAAACTTCCCGGATGCTTTTCCATAACTTATGTGCTTCATGGGAGGTAAGCGAATCGGTTTTGACTGCGGGATGAAGTTTAGCTCGATGTAAAGCTTCGTCGGTATATATATTCCCTAATCCAGCGATCATTTCCTGATCCAGTAAGAAATATTTAAGCCCCCTGGAACGGCTTCCCAGAATTTCCTGGAATTGCTCGGTTGTAAAGTCGTCACTGAGCGGTTCAGGTCCCAGGTTCGCCAAGAAATCCTCCTGGTCTAAGGTTAACCATACCCTTCCAAATTTCCGGATATTGTTAAATGCCAGGCGATATGGATCAGTAAAGTTAAGGATCAAGCGATAATGTTTACCGATCGGATTAGTTTTTTCTTCAACAATGATTTCCCCGCTCATCCGGAGATGAATGATCAGGGCATATTTAGCCAGCTGGATGATCAGGTTTTTTCCCCGCCGGCCGACACCGGTCACAAATTGACCTTGAATGCGCTCGTTAAACTCTTGGGGGGTAGGAGAAGCTAGAGTTCCCTCCCAAAGTAGATCAGCATCACGGATCTTTTTTCCCAGGATGGATGGAGCCCCGGAATTTCCTTGAAGCAGATATCTGCGAAATGTTTCAACTTCTGGTAATTCCGGCATGGATTTTACTCGTCAAACATCTCGCCGACGCTGCGGCCTTCATGGGCCCTGCGGATTACCTCACCCAGGAGAGGTGCAATATCAAGGATATCCACGGTGCGGTTTTTCTTCAGCGTTTTAAGATCTGAGGGTGGGATAGGTACAGTGTTGGTTGTGATCAAACGTGTGATTGGCGATGCAGCCAGGTTTTCAACCGCTTCATGTGAAAATACAGGGTGGACAAAAACCGAATAAATACTCCTGGCGCCATTCTCTTTTGCCAAATTAGCTGCTTGAGCCATTGAGCCACCGGTATCGACCTCGTCGTCGACAATAATGACATCTCTGTCCTTTGTATCTCCGATTAATGATAAAGCTTGAGCAGAGTTGCCTTTACCCATTCTTCGTTTTTCGATAAAGGCTATGGGAACCCCCAACTCGGCTGCCAGGTTTCGGCCCTTTTTAGCAAACCCCAGGTCGACGGTCAATACCACAGGATCCTTCATGTTTGGAAGGAATTTTTTAATGTGATCCTTGAGCAGGTGGAAGGCAGTCAGGACATCTCCGGGTATGGAAAAGAAACCCTGGATCTGGCCTGCATGCATATCCATGGTCATATAGCGATCTGCACCTGCGATTTCGATCATGTCAGCGATCAATCTGGCCGTGATCGGAACCCGGGGTTTATCCTTCTTGTCTGACCGTGTATAGCTTAAATATGGGATAACCGCTGTAACTCTCCCAGCAGAATCCAACCTGAGAGTTTGCAATGTTATCAACAGTTCCATTAAATTGCGATGGACGGGCCTGGATGTATTCTGGATCAGATAAACATCCTGTCCCCGGACACTCTTATGGAGTCTGACCCAAAGATTCTCATTGGGATATTCAATGATATCCCTCCCGCTGCAGGGGATATTGAGATAATCCGCTATGCCTTTAGCTACCCCGGGAATTGCAGTACCGGCAAACAGTTTGATCTCCCCATACATTCCGCTGTTATTAACGATTACATGTGACATTGCTAGATCCTTTTTTTAGTTTCCCTGCCATTCTGATTGCAGCACACTCATTATCATAACATCCACATATTTTCCTTCAAGGTATTGTCCCTGGCGGTATTTTCCTTCGTGAATAAAACCGGCTTTTTCATAAGACCGAATGGCTCTAGGATTGGTTTCAAACACCCTGAGCCAGATCCTGTTTAAATTCAAATTATCGAATCCATGCTGGACAAATAACTGCATAACCCGGGTTCCAAAACCCTGGTCCCAATATTTCTTTTCTCCGATATGTATGCCAATTTCAGCCACCCGGTTTTGCCAGTCTATCCCAAATAAGCCACCATTACCTACGAAAACCCACTTATCTTTACTGGGATCGGGTTGGATCTCGATTGCCAGAGGGCGTTCGTATGGGGATCGTTTTAACATATTCTCGAACCATTCCTCTTCTTCAGCCATTGATAAAGGCAGAACCAATGATAAACCCAGGCGCACTTCCGGATCATTAATCCATTTCACGTAGAATGGTAAATCATCTTTTTCAATTGCTCTCAATCGAATCTGGTCGCCGATGATCATATCCCGGCTCCTTTTAATAATGCCTCCACAGCTTTTCCGGGTGAAGTTTTCCGGGTAATTACTTTGGAAAGGACTTTCTTGTATTCATTTTCAGAAATAGAGGACTCCCAGTGAGTTCGCAAGGCTGCGTCCAGTAGATTTTCCAACTCGCTTTTCAGTCGGGCAGCATCTCTGACCTGCCACTCTCCACTCTCTTGGAGATAATCCTGATGGGCAAATACCTGCTGAATCAGTTCCCGAATGCCTTCCCCCGTTGTTGAAACAGTAGGGAGAACAGGGGGCACCCAGGAGATGGATTGCCCTTCTGGCTCTGGAAGGTCCACAGCCATCATTTCCCCGTGATGGGTCACCTGGTCATTCTGGGTATGGGCCAGCATGGCCCGCAAAGCCCGGAGGGAATTATCGGCTCCAGGTTTATCAGCCTTATTCACAACCAGGATGTCAGCGATTTCCAGGATGCCGGCTTTGATGGTCTGGATTTCATCGCCCAACCCGGGCGCTTCAACAACAATGGTGGTATGGGCCAGGGAGGCAATTTCAACTTCAGATTGGCCGGCACCAACGGTTTCGATCAATATAAGTTCGAATCCAGCCGCATCAAATACCTGAACCAACCCCGCTGTGGTTGAGGCCAGACCTCCCAGGGAACCCCGGGAAGCCATGGATCGGACGAAGATTCCTGGATCTCCGGCAAGGTCTTGCATTCTTACCCGATCACCCAACAAAGCTCCCCCGCTAAATGGACTGGTAGGGTCGATTGCGATAATGGCTACTGTGGGAGGATCTTGCCCCTGGCCCGGGTTCCTGAGTTTAAAAACAAACTGGTTTACCAGGGTTGACTTACCAGTGCCCGGAGCTCCCGTAACTCCAATGAGATGAGCTTTGCCAGTATGGGGAAATATCTCTTCGAGGATCTGTTTTCCCTCGGAAGTATTGTTTTCTATATGGGTAAGGGCGCGGGTAAGAGCAAGCCGCTCCCCGTTCAGGACATCTTGCGCTCGGGTTATTGGCATGCTTTGCGGATATCTTCTATGATCAGCTGGGTGGATGTGCCGGGTCCATACATACCGTCAACTCCCAGCTTAATTAATTCTCGTTTATCTTCGTCGGGGATTATTCCACCCAGGAAGAGTTTTACATCGCTGAGGCCCTGTTCATCCAGTAGTTTCAGCACTTTGGGCACCAGGGTCATATGTGCCCCGGATAAGATGGACAGGCCAACCACCTGGACATCTTCCTGGAGGGCTGCTTCAGTGATCATTTCTGGTGTTTGTCTTAAACCGGTGTAGATGACTTCCATGCCAGCGTCACGCAGAGCTCTAGCGACAACCTTCGCGCCTCTATCATGACCATCAAGACCGGCTTTTGCGATTAATATCCTGATCTTTCTTTGAGAATCTCCCATTCTTCCTCCAGAGTACCTGGGTCTAAAAAAATTATACCCCAAAGGGTGGGGCAAGACCTTGGCGAAAACTAGGTGAGCTTACCTGGTAGCTTATATTTCGATCTTCAGGCTGACTGGACAGTGGTCGGATCCCATGACATCGTCATGAATGATGACATCTTCCACATAATCGACCAAAGCGTCTGAGATCAGGAAATAATCCAGACGCCAGCCCACGTTTCTCTCCCGGGCATTCATTCTGTAAGTCCACCAGGTATATTGTTCCCGGTCTGGATAGAGCTCCCGAAATATATCCTTAAATCCGTGATCGAGGTAAATGTCGATCCATTCCCGCTCTTCTGGCAGGAAGCCGGTATTGCCCTGATTGGCTTTGGCGTTGCGTAGGTCAATTTCCTGATGGCAGGTATTAAAATCTCCGCAAATGATGATTTTCCCCCCCCGGGCATGGGCTTCGTCGCAAATTTCCAGCAGTTCCTGGTAAAAATCGAGCTTATAACCAACTCTGCTTAGATCCCTGCCGCCGTTGGGAAAGTAGATATTAAAGAGTCTGAATTCGGGCATCAGGGTTTGGATGACCCGTCCTTCAACATCAAAGCGGGGGATGTCCAACCCCAATTCGCTAGCTGATGGTTTTCCTTTGGAGAAGGTGGCGACACCGCTGTAACCAGCTTTTTCGGCAGGATTCCAGACCGGATGCCGTTTTTCGAGTTTTTCCTGTTGAGGGCCAGTCAGTTGATCTGGCCGGGCACGGACTTCTTGCAGACAAAGCAGATCCGGGTCGTGTTTTTCCCACCATTGATCGGCGCCATTTTTGAATGCTGCCCTAATTCCATTGACGTTCCAGGTAGTAATCGTGAACATTTTCTGATTGTAACAGATGCGGGAGGCCTCCGAGGTTATAACGACCTCAGAGGTCTCTTCAGGTAAGATTATAGAACTGAAAATCATCAATAGATTGTGGTGAAAAAGTTATTTCTCCTTCTGTTTCTCTCCTCCTTAGTAGCGGCGTGTGGGCAAAATAGCTCACACGCCGTTGCTTTTCCGACGCCGGAAATTTACCGGCTGAAACCGGGCGAACTCATTCTGGCAGCTCTTGAAGATGATATTCCGCCAATCCAGGCAGAAGTTTCGAATTTCGTGCCGGCTGAGAAGGCGGATTTGGACGATCTGGAATTAATCGTTGGCCTCCTTATTGGTGGAAAATCCAGAGCCTATCCTGTCCGCCTTCTGAGTCTGCATGAAGTGGTAAATGACCAAATTGATGGGGATTTCTTTGCGGTAACCTGGTGTCCTTTATGTTTCACCGCAATTGTCTATAATCGAGTTATTGAAGATAAGCTGTTTTCTTTTCGAGCCTCGGGATATTTGCTCAACGATAACCTGGTTTTAATTGACCATCCAACTAATACCCTCTGGAGTCAGCTCCTTGGGCAGGGGATAAAAGGCGCTCACCGGGGAACATTGTTGGAGGTCCTCCCCTCAACAATCTCTCCCTGGGGTGTTTGGAAAGAAGCTTACCCGGAAACCATGGTTCTCTCTCCAAAAACTCTGGGTTATGTTGATGATATTTATGATCCCTATACAGGCTATTACTCCAGTGGAGCTGCTGGTTTTGGGAGTGCTGGAGATCCTGATCAAAGACTGCCTGGAAAATCCCTGATCGAAGGGATAAGTCTGGGAGATTATCAAATCGCTTTTCCTCTGGAAATCCTTCAGGAACAGAAGATCATTCAACACCAGTTTGAATCTTATCCCCTGGTCGCCCTTTATTTAGAACTGCAAGGGACGAGCCATATTTATTTGCGGCAAATCAATGGGGATGACTTGGATTTTGATCTGAACGAAGCCGGGGATTTGCTGATTGATAAACAAACCGGATCTACCTGGGACATCCTCACCGGTATTGCTATTGATGGTCCCTATCAGGATCATCAGCTTCAGCGTCTACCTTCACAGTTGGTATATTGGTTTGCCTGGACGGGTTTTTACCCGGAGACAGGATTATATACCCCTCGCTGAGTAATTTCAGAGAGATTGACAAAGCTGGAATCTGGGGAATGTTACAATACAACTTCAGATTCCTTATCTTGCTCTGGAATGAAAAGATGGTTAATAATTCCTCTAAAACAATCCGTATATCAAAAAAAACTGCCAGAAGATTAGTGCTGGCCTGCCAGGATCTGTATCCTCCCCGTAAACTAAAAGGTAAAAAAGGGGCACTTTCATATCTCAACCGGGTGCGCTCGATCCAGTTCGATCCTATTAATGTTGTAGGACGCAATCCGGACCTGGTGCTGCAATCCCGGGTAATGGATTTTAATTTACGCATGCTGGATGAGCTGCTTTATCAGGATCATAAATTGGTGGATAACTGGGATAAGATGGCCAGTTTAAGTCTGGCTGAGGATTGGCCTTACTTTTCCAGGCATAGGTCCCGAATGCAGGATATGTTTGGAGTTCCTTCAGAGGTGGTTATGAGGCTTGCACCTGGTGTCCTGAAGCAAATCAAACAGGCCGGACCTCAGTGTTCTCTGGATTTTAAGGGTGATAAAAAAACTGATTGGGCCTGGGGTCCCACCCGGGTTTCCCGGGCAACTTTAGAGGGTTTATTTAAAATGGGACAGCTGGGGGTTCATCACCGGGTCAGCAACCGGCGTTACTTTGATCTGATTGAGAATTTACTGGAGAGTGAATTGATCAATGAACCCGATCCCCATCAGACTTTGAAAGATTACCAAAATTGGCATGTTTTCAGGAGAATTGGGTCATTGGGTCTGGCGCATCCCAATGCCGGGGAACAGTGGGGGGGAATGATCGGAGTAAAAAGCCCCCAACGCAAAGAAATCATCCAGAAACTTATTTCTGATGGAAAAGTGGTGGAGATTGAAATTGCAGAACTTCCTGGTGAATTATTTTATACCCGACACCAGGATATGGATATACTGGATCTGGTTTCTAAATCTAAAACATCTACTGCGGCTGCTTTTATCGCGCCGCTGGATAATCTACTTTGGGATCGGAAATCCGTAAAAAAGCTTTTTGATTTCAGTTATATGTGGGAAGTTTATAAACCAAAAGAAAATCGGCAATTTGGATATTACGTTCTCCCGGTATTATATGGAGATCGTTTCATCGGCCGTTTTGATCCTGCCTTTGATAAAAAAACGAGAACCTTGACGATCAACAACTGGTGGTGGGAAAACGATTTCAAACCCGATGATAGATCAGCCAGGGCTCTTTACCAATGTATGGCTGACTTCATGAGCTACTTAGACGCCGGGGAAATTAAATACTCAAAACGTTTACTGAAGAAAGGGGGATTGGATTGGTTGGGGGAGATCAATTAATTCTCGATAAAGGATCTCATCAAACCAAAATTCGATTCATTCCATATCACCCCGGGGACCGGGCTCCGAGCTGGAGAGGACCCGGTGGCCTTTCCCGTGCTCAAACGCCCGCGGACGGGCGTTTACGATTTGATATTCATTATGTAGTTATGGATATCGTCTATTGGAATAATCGGATTAATGCATAAATCGTAATAACATGCGGATGATAGATCATAATCAGTCCGATCTTCGAATTGAAACCAGTTACTTTTGATTGGATTATTATGTATATACTCCATTTTTTGCCGCAAGTACTTGTCAGTATAGATGTTTTTTGCTTGAAAGCTTAACCATATTCTGTGGTTTTTCCCTTTCTTTGCATTCTGAGCAAATTTCCTTATGATCACACTTTGGTGATACACCCGTGCAGCCAGGAGTATTTTATGGGCAGTGAATGATGCGAAAGACCGGATATTATCATTTATAGTATATGGCAGCAATGGTTTTGATATCCAATGCAAATGGGTTGGCATAATCACAAAGGCAAACAACAGCATACGTTTCTGTTGCCGGTGCCAGGTAAGCGATCTAAGGATAATATCCCAAAAGATCTCATGTTTAGATATTGGTAACCATAGGATAGTTGTCCCAGTAATAAAATATAGATCTTCCGGAACGTGGATTGGTTTATATGTCATATATCCCCCTATATAAGGTATCATGCAGTAGCTATAATTTTAGCGCAATAAATATATTTTTATTATAAGTCGCCCCGAGGACTGGGCTCCGAGCTGAGGTTTGGTGAGGCTAAACGTGTGTACGGATGGCTGGAGGAGTTGTCCGCCTGTCGTGCTCAAACGCCCGTCCTCGGGCGTTTATAATGATAACAATAATTCCTTCCCGTGAAGGAAACCATAGATTTTATCCATTATCTGATAGTAGTTACTTTTATTCCATGTCGCCCCGGGGACGGGGCTCCGAGCTGAGGTTTGGTAAGGCTAAACGTATATACGGATGACTGCGGGAGTTGTCCGCCTGTCGTGTCCAAACGCCCGTCCGCGGGCGTTTCTTTATTAATGCAAAATTGCACTGGGGACGGGAGTTCGGATTAGTGAGATATCTAAAGCTTCCCTAGGAAAGCTTCAAATTTAGGTCCATTTTTCCAAATAACTTTCCGTTTATCTGAGGCTGGAAACTTTGACTTCCTGGATAATATTTGCGGGTGGTGATAATCTGAAAGCTGTGTTTTTTAGTGATTTTGATCTTTTCTCCCGCACCCAGCGTTTTTTGGGAAAGTTTGAATACCTTGGCTGTATGTTTTCCATTTGCCCGCAAAAAATGGACCAGGTAATCGATCATCAGGTCCTGGTCAGTCTCAGCGGTGGACTTGATTTGAAAAGAGAACTCCACAGATTCGCCGAGCATGATCTGTTTAGGCTCCAGGGAAATTTCACATACCTCAATTTTAGGATTATTGGAAAACCCTAATAATCCCAGGGCTTGGGTGTGACCGCTTTTTAATAAAGTCCTCAAGGCGTGTTTTATCAGACGGCTCCGATTGGCGTTTTCCGGTTTTTGCCAACGAGAAAGTATTTGGATGACAACCTCGGGATTGTCCTTAGAGATATCGTTGAGGTTATTGGCGACACTGCGGCGGATTTCCTCCCGGGGATCATCTTTCAGAATGTCGAGAATGGGCAGAATGGGTGATGGATCTGTGACCAGGTCATTAAGCCGTAAACCCCAGGGCAGCCGGGGTCGGCAACCTTCGCTGGCCAACCTCCTCACTCCGGGATGGGGGTGGCTCGCCCACTCGTGCATCCTGGCCAGGGTTCGATCTGGATCAAGGGAAATTAATGGTCTGATGGCGAATTCACCTGATATGTGTTTGGTAAACTCTTCCAATGCATCCATGGATGCATCCCAATCATCCAAACCAAACACTTCCACATAATCCGGGAAGACCATTTTTTCAAATCCCTGATCTGCAAGATGGGGCAGGGCTCTTTTAAGGATATCTAAACTCTCCTTATAATCTGAAGGTAGATAATCACCCAGAATTTGAGTGATATGCCGGACCCTTGCCTTTAAAGCCAATTGATCCCAACTGCTATCAAAGACCCGGTTTATGAAATCATTTCTGGGAAACTTGCTATATTCTGGGGCAAGTGCATTAGCTAAAGCCCCAACTGATTCCCTGTTAAACATATCTTTCAAGGCTGGATGTTCGGTCATGGAAATAACACCTCAATAATAGTTTAAGTATATGTTCATATTTAAGCCATTACTCCACACACAACTTCCGATATTAGAATTCTCCCCGATAAATTTTTGGTGATGAGCTGCTAACGAGAATTTGATATACTATCTCCAATAAGAGAGAAAGGATATTTACAATGATTACCAAAGACAAAGCCTTATCCATACTGCATGAAAATATCAAGAACGCCAATCTTCGTAAACATCATTATGGTGTGGCTGCCGCCATGAAAGGTTTGGCAATCGAACTTGGGGGAGAGCCTGAAGTTTGGGAAATAGTGGGACTGCTCCATGATGCCGATTATGAAAAAACTAAAGACAAGATGGAGCTGCATACCATCCTGCTGGCAGAAATCCTTGTTAAGGAGGATGTGGGCAATGAGATAATTCGCGCTATGCAATCCCATGCCTACGAATATACCGGCAAAAAGCCCCAGACCAAGATGGAATATGCTTTATTAAGCTGCGATGATCTTACCGGTTTGATTGTAGCCGTTGCCCTGGTCCGCCCCGGTAAACTTGCTGGTGTGACAGTGGAGTCGGTGATGAAAAAATTTGGCTCAAAATCATTTGCATCTGGAGCTGATCGGGAAAAAATCAAACGCTGTGAAGAGAATCTTAATATTCCTCTGGAGGATTTTACAGGACTGATATTGAAAGCCATGCAGCAAGAGGCAGATTTGCTGGGTTTGTGATTGGAAATCAATTAATATGGAGCTCGCAGATCTTATTGAAATGATATCCGTAGATAGTCATAGTTACTGCAGTAGCGAACATAGCAGGGCGTTCTTTCAACGTCCAGAATAACAAATCCCAGTAAAGACGCCGTTCGCGATTGATAATCCCTAAATGGTAAACAGAGCGGAAAAAAGCTAATAATCTTTGCCAGTCCAGGGGAGTTTTTATTTTCGGTGGTTGATATTCTTCAAGGAAAGTTTTTACGCGTTGATAAAATTGAGTTGGCGAGTAGATTTGTTCCATCAAATGCCGATACCCGACCCTCAGTTTATCAATGCCCATTTTGGGAATAATATTTGTGCTGCCATCCACATTGTCTCCTGATAATTCACCCAATAATCGGTTTTCTTTCTTGAGACGTTCATAGAGTTTGGTTCCAGGGGGAGCTTGCAGCAAGCCCACCATAGCAGTGACAATACCACTTTTTTGAATAAAGTCGATCTGCCGCTGGAAAATTGTCTGGGTATCAGAATCAAAACCGACAATAAACCCTCCTTGTACTTCTAAACCGGAGCGCTGAAGTTTTTTTACATCATTAACAAGATCACGATTTACATTTTGTCCCTTGTTGCATTCTTCCAAACCCAGGTTGTCGGGGGTTTCGATACCAATGAAAACCTTGGTAAAACCTGCTTCAACCATTAATTGAATTAACTCATCGTCATCTGCTAAATTAATAGTGGCTTCTGTGTTAAATGAAAACCCGGTTTTTCCTTTTCGCCAGCGGATTAAGGCTGGCAGAAGTTCTTCCTTCAAGTAGCGCCGATTTCCGATGAAATTATCATCCACGAAAAAAACTGAACTCCGCCAACCGAAGTTGTAGAGGTCGTCAAGCTCAACCAGGATTTGTTCAGCGCTCTTAGTTCGTGGGCGATGACCTAACAAGGCAGTTACATTGCAAAAATCGCAATTAAATGGACAACCGCGGGAAAATTGCACTGGCATGGAGTCGTAGTGTCTAAGATTTAACAACGACCAGCGAGGGGGCGGGGTTTTACGAAGATCAGGATATTGTTCAGTTGAATAAATCCTACTTGCCTGGTTCTGGTTGAGATCTGTTAGGAATTCCGGCAAGGTGATTTCAGCTTCATTGAGTACAAAATGGTCCACATTATGAAATTTCTCATATTCCATAGTAAATAGAGGACCTCCAGCAACGACTAGAAGCCCTGCATTCTTACAGCGCTTGATAATTCGTTTGGCAGGATCTCGTTGAACTGTCATGGCACTGATAAAAACCATGTCTGCCCAACCAAGGTCTTTGTTTGATAAAGACCGGACGTTAAGGTCAACCAGTCTCTGCTCCCAATGTTTGGGCAACATAGAACTAACCGTGAGTAATCCTAGGGGAGGGGCAGAGGACTTTTTTCGGATAAACTTGAGGGCGTGCTTAAAACTCCAAAATGTATCGGGGTATTCAGGGTAAACCAAAAGAACATTCACTGATCTTCTCCTCCCATCAAAATAAAGATTATTATTTCTCGTAGATAACCCCTTAACTGGTAAGACCTGTATACAAGAATATTATAATACTGGTAATACCAGTTGTCAATGATTATTTTGTCGGGGATTATTTCCCCGAACTTTTGGAATATTGAAGGAGAAAATGTCAGGATCCAACAAACCCTATAAATAGAAGAAAAACTATGAGATAAATCGTAAAGGGGATCAACCAGAGCAATGGAAACAAACCTTGCCGCCAGCGGGGTTTTTCTGGGTTGGAGGGCATGCTTTCCAGGATCCACGAAGCAGGTAGAACCATTGAGCTGTAAACGGGGATAAACTGCCAGAAAGCTGCCAGGGCAGTAAAAACCAGGAAGAATATTATATTAGTTGGATTACCCATAACTGCCGGAAGGATGACTCCCCCCACAAACCCATCTGCGCCTAATTCGTAAACTGCCCCAAGCAGTAATACCCCGGACCAGGAGAACCTTTCCTTTTTCTGGACCCGGACAAAAATCCACACCATGCCGATATA